>Ga0209349_1000013_pt1 | contig 206246 bp, 179 predicted proteins | sample ETNvirnome_2_130_FD_184067 | JGI IMG/M metagenome (GOLD analysis project Ga0209349, IMG submission 184067) | Marine viral communities from the Pacific Ocean - ETNP_2_130 (SPAdes) (version 2) | ecosystem: Environmental > Aquatic > Marine > Oceanic | place: Pacific Ocean | collected 2013-06-22
GTGGGGTCGCATTATAGGGCGAATCGATTTTAACGCAAGCGTTTTTAAAGGCTTTTTTGCATTTAATTTTTACCCCAAAGATACCCCACCTAGACACACACGTTACCCACAAAACCCTGTGGATAACCCTGCATTTATCCTCTTTTTAAATGTAGAAAACAAAAAAGCATCTTTAGTTAGATGCTTTTATAAAGGTTCTAATTAGCCGTTAATATAAAATACTATAGAGCTTGCGGCGATATTTAGCGGCTAATGCATCGCCGTCAGGTAAAGAGGCGATTATTGCTAAGAAGTTTGGTTTAGCTTCATCATAGTTAAGATCCTTTTTAAGGATAGTAAAGAGTGCTTCTAATGCCTCTTCTTTCCTTCCCGCTTCATTTAAAAGGTTACTTAGCTGCATTTGCAAATCAAGTTCATTTGGATGTTTAGCGACTTTTTCTTGAAGTTCTTTTATCTGCGGTGAATCGGTTGCCTCTAATGCGGCCTCACATTTTGCCTTAATATTATTAAAGTATGCATCTTGCTCTTTTACATCTATTGTTTCTATTAACGCAGCGGCTTCATCGAGTTTGTGGATTTGTATACATATATCTGCCAGTACTAATTTAATCCTCGCATTTCGACTATCAAGTTCATACGCTTGTTTGGCATAAGTAAACGCGGCATTTAAGTCGCTATTAATCAGTGCTTGCTTAGCCTGCTCTAATAATAAGTCTTGTTGAGCTGGTAAATGTTTAGATAATGCATCACGAACTTGGCTTTCTGTTTGAGCACCCGCTAATACATCAACTGGAGCTGAGTCTTTTAATAACACTAAAGTAGGTAAGGTTTGCAATCCAACTTGTTGGGCAAGTTGAGAGGCAAGTGCCTGCTCTGCATCGCAGTCTAAGTTTGCGACTACTATATAGTTGCTGTATTCAGCAGCTAACTTATCTAAAATAGCTGCTTGGCTAATACACTCTGGGCTTTGTGGAGAAAAAAAGTTAAGTAGTACTAACTTTTGTTGTGATGTTTCACCCAATACTTGCTGAAGGTTTTGTGCGTTAAGACTAACTATATTGCTCATTGAATTATTGCCATGTTCATCTATTTAGGTTTTTATATGGTGATGAAGATAATAATTACAAGTCATCTGTTTAAATCATTTAAATACAATAGAAGGTAGTGAGGGAAATATGAAATTAGCGTATGTAAGTGCATTGTGTTTATTAGTCAGCCCATTATTGAATGCGCAAGCACTTAAGTTGGATCTTGATACCAGCATGCTGGCAATAGAAAAACTTTACTTAGACCTACATCAATCACCTGAATTGTCATATAAGGAAAAGCAAACAGGTAAAAAAATCGCTGAACGACTTCAGAAATTAGGGTTTGACGTAACCGATAATGTAGGTGGTTATGGTGTAGTCGGAATTTACAAAAATGGTCAAGGCCCTACCGTCATGATCAGAACTGATACCGATGGCCTGCCTATAACAGAGCAAACAGGCAAAACTTACGCATCAACTATTACCACAATTAATGATCAAGGTAGTGAAGTTGGCGTTATGCATGGCTGTGGTCATGATATTCATATGAGCTCTTTTATTGGCACTGCAGAGCAATTAATTATGCATAAAAATCAGTGGCAAGGTACTTTAATGATGGTTGCTCAACCCGCTGAAGAAGTAGGCGGTGGTGCAAAAGCAATGCTCAAGGAAGGATTATTTAACAAATACGCTAAACCAGATCATATTATTGCTTTGCATGTAAGCGCTAGCGTTGCTGCGGGTAAAGTGGCAATGAAAAATGAATACACCATGGCCAGTGTTGATTCTGTTGATATTAGTATAAAAGGCAAAGGTGGCCATGGTGCTTACCCGCATACAACTATTGACCCTGTGATCATCGCAGCTCGAACAATACTTGCACTACAAACAATTACTAGTCGAGAGCTTTCTCCACTTGAGCCTTCAGTGATAACGGTGGGTTCCATTCATGGTGGCTCTAAACACAATGTTATTTCTGATGAAGTTAAGTTACAACTTACGCTACGCAGCTACAATCCAGATGTACGTAACGCACAAATAGCGGCAATTAAACGTATTACTGCAGGTATAGCAAAAAGTGCAGGCCTCGAGGAATCTCTCTACCCTGTAGTGAAAGTTCATGAAGATGAATCAATTCCATCAACTTACAATAACCCAGCACAAACTAACCTTGTTCGAAACGCTATAAAAAGTGCGATAGGTGATGCAAACGTGCTCGAAACAGAAGCGGTAATGGCCGGTGAAGACTTTGGATTATACGGGCGCACCGACGAAAATATTCCTATCACCTTATTTTGGCTAGGTGGCGTTAACCAACAACAGTACGCCAAGGCAATAAAAAATAACGAAACACTGCCCTCGTTACATTCAAGTAAATTTGCGCCTGATTATAAAGTAGCACTGCCTACAGGAATAAAGGCTATGAGTAACGCCGCTGTGGCACTATTCAATCAGTAACCTTCAACGCTATATGTAAGCCCTGCGATTAATTTACCGTAGGGCTTTTTTTATAACTCGACTTTTTATACGGCGCTTTTTTTGTACGTTTGGCAAAGCGCTTTTTAGGTGACGTTTTAGGTAACAGTGCAAATGCCTGACTATTGCAGTTCGCCGCTTGGCTTACAAAATTAGTTAAATCAGCTAGCAAAGGCTGTATAAATTGCTGATAACTCATTGCTTGCTGAGCGATATCTCCTAAACTCGACTCCCATTTTGCAGTTAAATCGGGGCTTGATAATCCCACGGGTAATACACTAATTAATGCCAGACCTGTTTCAGTTGCTTTAATTGCTTTTCCCTCACGTTTTAAAAAGCGACGTTTAAATAACAGCTCAATAATGCCTGCACGCGTTGCTTCAGTACCAAGGCCATCTGTTTCTTTTAATATTTTTTTGATTTGCGAGTCTTTTACATAACGGCTAATTCCCGTCATAGCAGCAAGTAAGGTTGCATCGGTAAAATGAGCAGGAGGAGTTGTATGCTTTTGCACCACCTCACCTTTAGTACAGGTAAGTACCATGCCTTTTTCCAAATAAGGCAATGTTGCTTCTTCTTTGAGTTCCGACTTACCCATGAGCAATTTAAAACCCAAGCTTACATCTTGTTTTGCATTAGCTTTGAATAAACCACCCGCTATAGTTACCTCTACCTTGGTTTCGTTGTAAATGTAATCGGGATAAAACTGAATTAAATAGTGTCGACTTATTAACTGATAAATTTTTTCTTCATCACTTGCTAAACTCACAGTTTTTAACTGTTTAGCTGTTGGTACAATCGCGTGGTGAGCTGCTACTTTTGAATCGTTAAAACATTTACTTCGTTTTTTTGCATCTGCTCCATTAACAAATTCTGCTTTTTGGCCTCCATTTACTGCAATCGCTTTTAGTATCGCAGCTGCATCTTGGTGATGATCTTTTGGTAAATAACGATTATCTGAGCGTGGGTAAGTAATTAACTTATGACGTTCATATAAAACCTGGCAAATATCGAGCACTTTTTGCGCTGGCAATCCGAACGCTTTAGCGGCATCTATTTGTAAAGCAGACAAATTATAGGGAAGCGGCGCGGTTTGTTTTTTTTGCTTTTGCTCAAGAGCAGTTACGCTTGCTGGTTGATTAGCGATACGTGAAGTTACATTTTCAGCTAAAGCTTTGTTAAGCACTCTGCCCTCTTCATCTTGATAAGGATCACACGCTTTACTTGGTATCCACTTAGCAGTAAATGATTGCTCCTTAGGTGTATCAAGGTGAGCAAGTACTTCATAAAATGGTTTTGATACAAAATTTGCTATCTCGTTATCGCGATTAACTACTAGGCCCAAAATGGGTGTTTGCACTCGCCCAACCGACAACACATTACCAAAGCCCGCTTTTTGCCCAGCTAGCGTATAAGCTCGCGTTAAATTCATACCAAACAACCAATCAGCACGAGACCGCGCTAAAGCAGATACACTTAAAGGGATAAAATCACGGTTAGCCCGCATAGAGTTGAGTGATTTTTTTACCGCAGTTAAGTTTAAATCACTAATCAATAAGCGTTGAATACTTTGCTTTTTGGTTTGACTAATTTTTGTTTGCTCGATTACTTCATCAACCAGTAGCTGACCCTCACGATCAGGATCGCCAGCATGCACGAGTGTTGTAGCCTGCTTAATTAATTTTTTTAAAATGGTAAGCTGCTTACGGGTTTTTGTTTTAGCTTTTAATTGCCAGTGTTCAGGCACAATAGGTAAATGCTCAAATTGCCATTTTTTAAAACGCTCATCATAGTCATCAGGTTCTGCTTGCTCGAGCAAATGACCTATGCACCAAGACACACAATCACCATTCGCCACTTCAATATAACCATCGTGTTTTTTATGAGGTTTTGGAAGCGCATCTGCAATAGCACGCCCTAATGAAGGTTTTTCAGCAATATAAAGTTTCATAACCAAGCTCCAACACTGTTCATATAAACAGTAGTTTAGCATATCAGTTTAAAACGAGGGGTATTTTTGTAGTTATTAGCTTAAAGCCTTATTTCGTTTATTAACAAAAATATATAAAAGAGGCAGGTAACACACTATAACTGTGCCAACATTAATGAGTGGCAGTAAAGTTTTATACATATAAGTGCTATATGATAATTCCCAAAGATGGCGGTCGACTAAACGAAACAATTGTAAAATGGGTGCACCAATAACCACAAGCTGACCCAGTACGCATTGCCACAAATAAACTTTATCTTTGATACCTAAATAAGCAATCAAAGCCATCCAAGATAAATCGTTTAATGCCCAAACTACATAACGGTATATGTAAATGCCATCATCAAACTCTTTGAGCGATGAATGAATTAAAGCACCAAAAAGAAAAAAAGAAGCCGTTATTAAAGTAAACCTTAAAGCACAGAGATCTTTTCGTAAATAAAAAACAAAAATAGCTGGGCTCAAAATAAGCACCCAGCTACTGTTTAAAATTTCTAAAATTTTATCAAACCAATCAGGCATGATTACTTAGTAAAATTCGTTTTTTTATCATCGTCATCGCCAGTACCGTTACCAGGCATACTACAATACTTAGTCAACATATTCGCCCCATTACATTTGTTAAGAATGTTGCATTCTATGCTAAAAAAGGTACATAGCCAAGTCATTCTATCTTACATCAATTGGCGCTGACTCTTTTGCCTTGCCTTGTAAAATTGATATTTCTACACGGCGGTTACGTCTTCTATCTTCGCGGGAATCGTTCGGCACTAAGGGCCTGGTCTCTGCACGTCCTACCACCATCATTCTGGTTTTATCAAAACCTGGAACTTTTTGTAATTCACTCGCTACCGCAACTGCGCGTTTAGATGACAAATCCCAGTTATTAATGTAAAGCTCGTTGGATACCTGAAAATCATCCGTATGACCAGACACCGTAATTTCACCGGGTACATCTTTAAGTAATCGGCCAATATCTTGAATGATAGGTTTAAATTGTGGTTGTAAAAATGCACTCCCCGATGGAAACGAGCCATTTTCTCTAATACGAATTATGATTTGTTGCCCTAAAGATTCAAGCTCAATAGCCCCATCAATAATTTGCTTTTCAAGCTGTTGCGCAATTTTTTTAACTAAGTCATTTATTTGCTCTTGATCAGCAGCAGACACTGCCGTAGCTGCAGCAACTTCCTCTGAGGTACTGCTTGATTCACCACCTCGCTTTTCACCACGTTGCTCTTGACGTCCACCTGCGGAGCTTTCATCTCCCGCCTGAAACTCAAGCATTTGTTGGGTCATTTCAACCGTTTGTTGCTGAATGGTTTCTATAGGAGTTGGCTCAGGTTTACCCGGCGTAAACTCCATAGCAATAACAGATGTCCCTTTTGGAATGTCTTTTACTTCTATTTTATTTTGTACACCAAAAGCAAACTTCATTGAGCCTGCAATTTGTTTAAATTTAAGTACATCCATTTCAGAAAATGCGAGTAAAAGTACGAAAAAGCACATTAATAATGACATTAAATCGGCAAACGTTCCCATCCACGCAGGAAGTCCTGGAGGTGGGCATTTGCACTCTTCATCTGACATAATTATTCCTCAGTATTGACTGCGCGTTTTGATTCAGCTAGATAATTTTTCAAGATCCCTTCAATTACTTTAGGATTTTGCCCGTCTTGAATACCTAATACTGCATCTAAAATTAAGCGCTGATTCATGGCCTCTTCGTCTTTACGCAGTTCAAGTTTTACCTGAATAGGAATGGCTACAACGTTTGCTAAAAACGCACCGTATAATGTGGTTAACAACGCAACCGCCATTGCCGGTCCGATAGCTTTGGGGTCATCCATGTTCGAGAGCATAGCCACTAAGCCTATCAACGTACCGATCATCCCCATTGCGGGTGCAATATCACCTAATGATTTAAATAAGGTTGCCCCCATTTCATGGCGAGTGGTGGTTAACGAAATATCTTTTTGTAATGTTGCGCGTACCACATCAGCATCATGCCCATCTACTAGCATATCAACGCCTTTGCGCATAAAAGGATTTGGGATTTCGGCTTCTTCTAAGGCTAAAAACCCGCCTTTTCGAGCAGAGTCAGCTAATTCTACCGCTTTTTCGATTAATGCTTCAGGAGGCTCAATTTTAAACATAAACGCTTTTGCACATACTTTACCAATGCCAAGAAATTGCGACATGGTAAAATTAGATAAAACGATAAAAAGGGAACCACCAAATACAATAACCACAGAAGGGGTATTGTAAAACATAGCGACTTCACCGCTACTACTCATAAACATGGACATGACAATTAAGCCAATTGCGCCAAGGATCCCAATAATGGTTGCTAAATCCACATTCCCTCCAAAGGTTTTATATTTTTTCTTCGCAAGCGTTGTTATTAATTGTTTATCGGCAAGATACTGAAATACTTAAGTGATTTTTATGATAAACGGTAAAATTAAGATTAGTTATATTTTAGATCAACATAGGTAATCAATCTAATTAATCAAAATTAATAATTTTAAAAAATAACGTTGAAACGCAATCAACAGCATTTATCTATCAAAAAACAATATCATTCTTTGACCTAGTTTAGCATTCCCCCTAAAATTGGCGTCTAAATTTATTATGTAAGTTGAAAATAAAGATGGCGACTAAAAAACCTGAAAATTTAAGTTTCGAACAAGCACTAGAAGAGTTAACAACAATTGTCAGTGAAATGGAACAAGGTGATTTATCGCTTGAACAGTCTTTAAAGCAATTTGAGCGCGGTATTGCACTTGCGAGCGCATCTTCAGGCAAACTTCAACAAGCTGAGCAAAAGGTGTCGATATTAATGGGTAATGACGAAAAAGCACCGCTTACTCAGTTTGATAACGATATGGAATAATCGTGAGCATAAAAGAACAAATAAAACTCGCTCAAGATGATGTAGCTAATACGCTCAACCTTTATTTTGAACAACCTCTTGAAAGCGACAATACTATAAAAGAAGCCACACATTACAGTGTAATGAATGGTGGTAAAAGACTGCGCCCGTTTTTAGTGTACACCACAGGTAAAATACTCGGTGCTGACAAGCGTGATTTAGATGTACTTGCCGCAGCCATTGAATGTATTCATAGTTATTCATTAGTTCATGACGATTTACCTGCGATGGATGATGATGATTTACGCCGTGGTCGCCCTACATGTCATATTGTATACGGTGAAGCGCAAGCGATTTTAGCTGGAGATGCACTGCAAACTTTAGCATTTGAACTTATTGCTAAGCATAAATTTAAATGCTCGACTGAAGCACAATTAAAAATGATCGCAGCACTAGCGCATGCATCGGGGTTACAAGGTATGGTTGCCGGACAAGGCCGCGATATTGCAGCAACCGATAAGGTTATTACTGTTGATGAGTTAGAACGTATTCATAAACTTAAAACCGGTGCGCTAATAAATTGTGCGATTACTCTTGGCGCACTGTGTGCTCCTAATACGAGCCAACAAACTTTAGATAACTTATCAACTTTTGGATACGCTATAGGGCTTGCATTTCAAGTTCATGACGATATTTTAGATGTTGAGGGCGATACGCTTACTTTAGGCAAGCCACAAGGGTCAGATATTGCAGCGAATAAAGCGACATACCCCGCTTTATTAGGTATGCTAGGCGCTAAGCAAAAAGCACAAAATTTAATACAACAAGCCCATGAGGCATTAGCTAACATTGACGCAGACACAACAGATTTAGCGGCATTGGCTAACTATTTAATTGAACGTGACCATTAAATACAGCTAAAACGTATTAACTCTTAGTATAAAATTATTACTGAATATTAAGTCGCCTTTTAAACCTCGTTTGTTTTGAGGAGGGTTAATATTAGCGAAGGATATATAAAAAACCATGACACTTGATAGCAGCAAGTATCCATTACTTGATTTGGTGAACGAACCAGCCCACTTGCGAGACTTAGCACAAGATAAGCTTCCTGCATTTAGCCATGAATTGCGTGACTATTTACTCAATTCGGTATCGCAAAGTAGCGGCCATTTAGCGTCTGGTTTAGGAACCGTAGAACTTACCGTTGCACTACATTATGTATACAACACACCCGATGACCGCTTGGTCTGGGATGTGGGTCATCAAGCTTATCCGCATAAAATACTGACTGGCCGTCGTGATCAAATGCATACCATTCGCCAAAAAGACGGATTGCATCCTTTCCCTTTTAGAGATGAAAGTGAATACGACACCTTTAGTGTTGGCCATTCAAGTACCTCAATTTCTGCGGCGTTAGGTATGTCTATTGCTGCACAAAAAGAAGGCAAAGGGCGCAAAACAGTCGCGGTAATAGGCGATGGCGCAATTACTGCTGGTATGGCCTTTGAAGCAATGAACCACCTTGGCGATGTTAAATCAGACATGCTGATCATTTTGAACGATAACGAAATGTCGATATCTGAAAATGTCGGTGCGTTAACCAATCATTTTGCGCGTATTTTATCAGGTAGCTTTTATACCAACATCCGCGAAGGCAGTAAAAAGCTGCTCTCTGGTGTACCGCCGGTAAAAGAGCTTGCCAGCCGTATGGAAGAACACATTAAAGGGATGATGATCCCGGGTACTTTTTTTGAAGAATTAGGTCTAAATTACATTGGCCCAATTGATGGACATGATGTGAATATGTTGGTTGATACGCTGCGCAATATGCGTAACTTAAAAGGCCCACAGCTTTTACATATAAAAACCCAGAAAGGCAAAGGTTACAAGCCTGCCGAAGCCGATCCGATTGGTTATCATGGCGTACCAAAATTTGATCCTGCAACATCAAGCTTACCAAAATCTAAGCCAGGTGCGGCGACTTTCTCAAATGTGTTTGGTGATTGGCTTTGTGACATGGCCGAGCAAGACAGTAAGCTCATGGCAATCACGCCAGCTATGCGTGAAGGTTCAGGCATGGTACGTTTTTCTAAAGAGTATCCAGAACAATACTTTGACGTAGCAATAGCAGAACAACACGCTGTTACTCTTGCTGCAGGTTTTGCTTGTGAGGGCTTAAAGCCCGTTGTGGCTATCTATTCTAGCTTTTTACAACGCGCGTACGATCAACTAATTCACGACGTTGCACTGCAAAACCTACCGGTATTATTTGCTATAGACCGCGCCGGTATTGTTGGAGCCGATGGTGAAACCCATCAAGGCGCCTACGACTTAAGCTTTATGCGCTGTATACCTAATATGGTCATTATGGCCCCAAGTGATACTAACGAATGCCGTCATATGCTTTATACAGGCTATCAAGCTAATTGTCCTGTTGCTGTTCGTTACCCGCGTGGTAGTGCAGGCTCAGCAGACATTCAAAGCACTATGCAACAACTTGAAATGGGTAAAGCGAATGTAATTAAAAAAGGTACTAAAGTGGCTATATTGTCATTTGGTACCTTGCTTGAAAACGCACAACTTGCCACTGATGAGCTCAATGCCACTCTAGTAAACATGCGATTTATTAAGCCACTTGATACGGCATTAATTAATGAGCTGATTAATGATCACGATATTATTGTAACCCTTGAAGATAACGCGATTGCGGGCGGTGCAGGCTCTGCAGTTAATGAATATTTAGCGAGCATTAAAGCCGATGTAAAAGTGCTTAACTTAGGTATTCCTGATGAATTCATTAAACATGGCACACAACAGCAAATGCACGATGAAATGGGGTTAGGTGAACACGGTATTTTAACTTCAATTAAATCATTTATGAGCTAACACTTATCGTGTTTAATAAAAAAGGAGCCATTGGCTCCTTTTTTATTGCTCATCTATAACCTCTAGCGCATCCATACCTTAATATCGGCTAGACCATTGCTTTGTAACAAACCAATTTGCTGTTCAACATTGGGGTTTTGCTCAAACTCAAATGCATCTAATTGCTCGTCAAAGGTAATATTAGCGACGCCATCGCCGCCGCGTTTTTTAACTTGATGTAATGCTATGTCAGCTAGATTAATTGATGTTTCCCAGCTAATAACTTGCCCACCTAAGAGAGGTAACGGATAGAACGACCACCCGACTGACGCTGTTATATTGGTTGTTTCACCGTTAGGAAGCTGAAACGAATAATCTGCAATTGCTTGGCATAATTCAGATACATAGCTGTCGATTAAATTACATTTAAAATCGCGCAATAACAGTAAAAACTCATCACCACTCCAACGGGCAACATAATCAGAACCTTGGGTACGCGAGTTAAGTAATGCCGCTACTTGTTGTAAACAGCTATCTCCAGCAATAGGACCATAGGCATCGTTAATGCGGCTAAAGTTATCTAAATTAATAATTAACAACACCAACGATTTACCTTGAGCCTGCAATGACTGCGAGTTACGCTGAAAATGCTCAATATCTTTTGGTAGTTGATCAAACAAAAAACGGCGACTTCTCAGCCCTGTTAGCTCATCAGAGTGACTAACAAGTTTAAGCTGAGAGTTTACTTGGTTTAATTTATCGTTTGCTTGGCGAAGCTCAAGGGTTCGCTCAGTAATAAGCCCCTCAAGAACTTGCTGCTTACGTCGCTCTTGAACTTTAAATACCCAAAACACCAAATAAAAGAGCAACACAAAACCACTGGTGATCAGTAATCTAAAATATATAGTTTCACCAAATCGTTCAGGCACCACAAAAGCGTATTCGACCGATTGCGCTTTGCCCCAATCTTCACCTTGACGTTTTGTCTCTAATTCAAATAAAAACATACCTGCTGGTAAGTTAGTGTAAATTGCTTCTCGGCGGGTATTTGCATAGCGCCAATCATTATCAAGTCCATTGAGTTTATACCTAAACTCTATACTTGCAGGTGCATAATAATCGATAGCGGTATAGGTAAGCGTTACATCACGCTCGTCAGTTTTAAGTACTGGCTTTTTACCTAACGCAGCCGCAGCAAGTTTTCGTGATGGCGTGGTTAAAGTTTCTATAGTTGGTTTAAGTGAACGCAGCCCAAATAATTCTACGTCTTTAGGAATTTCTACAACGCCTTGCAAGCTGGGATACCAAATTGAATTATCCATATCAACCACCGCATCATGGCCTAAACCATTACAGCATTGACTTGCTTTACCATCGAGCTGTCGATCAAATGAAGAGATCACTTCCTCCACTTTTAGGCTTTCAATGTTGGCTTTGAATTGCTCAACTGGCATGCGATAAACCCCTTTCATGGTGCTTACCCAAATGCGTTTTGTAGTATCATCGTACTCAAGACTAAATATAGAACCATATGGCAGCCCATTGGCGGCATCTAATTGCTGCCACTGCCCTTGTCCACTGCGATAAAACAAACCATCGTTAAGCGAGCCAATTAAAATCCCCACGCCTTTAATGTGTAAAATGCTAGTAACGTACGCACTTTCCAAAGTGGTTTGGTCGCCTATTTTTTCTATCCCGCGTTCAGTAAAGTAATACGCCCCTTTACTGGTACCAATCACCCCAAAATTTGGTTTATCTAAAACATAGGTTACAAACTTACTGCCTAAAAAAGCATTGTACGCAAAAGGGTTTAACCCGTTGTAATTTAAACGATATAAGCCTCGCCCAGTGCCCACCCAAAAGCCGCCTTTAGTCGACGTACTAATAGCAAATACAGGATTATCACTTAGCGCACGGGCAGGGAAACTATATAAGGTATTCGACTCGTAGAAAAACAAACCTCTACCAGTGGCAACATAAAGACGATTGCCGTCAAACTGTAAGTCATGTACTGAGGCATTACCATACTTGGCACTGTTGATGACATTGATAAACGTTTTATCGGCATCGAAATAGCCTACGCCGCTTTTGTTGGCAATCCATAACTTACCATCTGGTGATTTACTAATGGCCATAACCGCTTCGGTCATTTTAGAAATGGCTGAATGGCGCTCTATTCGCCCTTCATGAGCAAGCCAAAGTCCCTCACTAAAACTCGCTAACCATATATTATTTTCATCATCTCTAAATATATCGGCAAACCAAATACTTTGATCTAATTGACTGGGCTCAACCCATTGCCAATCATCCGACTTCCCTCTGAACAATAAGCGCCCATAAGTCGATACCCACAAGCCACCATTGCCATCACTCATAAACTTATAAACGGCTGAGTTGTTAGCGTTAGGCAGCGGAAATGGGCGTAGCTCATCATCTAAATCTAAAAAGTAAGCGCCTAGCTCAGAAGCAAGATATAAATTGCCATTTAAAAAGGATAAGTCGTGAACAATTGTTTGTGCTAAACGATCAGGCAAGGCCACTTTAGCGGTAAGCTCTAAGCGCAATTTAGAAAAATCAGACGCGCTTTGCGTCAAGCGCAATAAATTACGATCGTTAACCAGCCAAATTCCCTCTGGTGAGAGCGCCATTTTACTGACTGACCCTACTATTTGGGTGATCGCAGTGGCATTTACGATAGGGCTCGGATTGTTTAGCTGGTCGCGCAGCTCTATCTGGCCTCTGTCTATGTAATAAAGCCCATTAGCTGCTATCCAAATACTGCCTTTAGAGTCTTCAAGAATATCTCTAACAGGGCCTTTAATATTAAACTCTTGTGCGGTTAGCTTTTCTGGGTCTATAACAACGAGGCCGTTTTTCGTGCCTATCCATAATAGTCCTTGGCCATCAATCAGTAATTTATTGATGCCATTGCTGGGTAAAAACAGACTATTTTGAGTGTTGTAATTAGTAAAAGTGTTACCATCAAATCGGCTTAATCCGAATTGCGTACCAAGCCACATGTAGCCTTGGTTATCTTGCACCACACTTTTGAGGGATTGTGAGGGAAGTCCGTCTTTAATGTTCCATTGTTTAACTACGTAATCAGTAATTGAAGCCGTACTTGGCATGGCACACATCAAGAGTACACAAACCAATAAAAATCGCATCATAGTGCTGCCACCTAGTTAAACAAATAATAAATTAAAAGGGTAGTAAACCTACTTTTATCAATGCTTGCAAACAAATAAGCGAAAAAATACCTGCAAGTACATCATCGGCCATAATACCAAACCCACCATGAGCACGTTTATCAAGTATACGAATCGGCCCTGGCTTTGCTATATCAAAAAAGCGAAATAGTAAAAAGCCCACTAATAATGTTTGCCAATTCAGTGCTGCACCAATCATCGTTATATAGTAACCAGCGACTTCATCCCAAACAATAGCTGGATGATCATGAACTTGAAGGTCATCAGCTGTTTTTCCACATGCCCAAATACCAAATATACTGATCACCACCGCAAATACAATTTGTAACCATAACGGAAAATGCATGGTAATAAAAATAAATGGTAACGCCGCTAAAGTACCAAATGTACCAGGGGCTTTAGGCGCAAGCCCTGTACCAAAACCCAAACCAAAAAATTGATGTGGGCGTTTTAAATTAAATAATCGGTTTTTATTCAAACCTGCTCCTTGGAAAAGTGCTCAAAGCCTTTGTGCTCAAAAACAAACTTTTCACCTTGGTGTAATAATTCTATATTCCCGTCACCACTTTTGATTTGGCCGATACAGGTTGCTTCTACACCGTATTGGCGCAACTTAATATCGAGCATACTCTTATTACTGTCTGGGACAGTGTAAAGTAGTTCATAGTCATCGCCATAGTTGAGTATAAAAGGAAGCTGTTGCTCAAAATCAAGACTCGCTTGCATCGCATCAGAAGTAGGTACATTTTCAATATTGATTGTTGCACTGACCTGTGACAAATCCAAAATGTGACCTAAATCAGCAAGTAAACCGTCTGAAATATCAATAGCTGATGACGCTAAGCCACGCAAAGCTTGTCCGGCGGCCACGCGTGGCGTTGGAAAGTTTAAACATTTATTAATATGCTTTAAATGTTCAGGTGCAACTGGCAAACCTTGTTTTTTTGACTCAATTGCCAAACCAGCATCACCTAGCGGTCCGGTTACAAAAATCCAGTCGCCCACTTTTGCGCCACTTCGACGCAGTGCTTTACCTTCAGGAACCGTGCCTTTTGCACAAATAGTAATACTGAGTGGGCCTTGAGTCGTATCGCCACCAATAATTTGTACATTAAAGTACTCAGCAATTTCATGCATGCCGTCAGTCAGTTCTGCAATCCATTGTGGATCGATACTTGGCAACGTGAGTGCAACCGATACCCATGTAGGCTCTGCACCCATGGCAGCTAAATCACTTAAATTTACTGCCAGAGCTCGATGCCCTAATGCGCGAGGAGAGATATCATGAAAAAAATGCACCCCAGCAACTAAGGTATCTGTTGTTACAGCAAGCTGACAGTTTGCTGGTACTGTGACAAGCGCACAGTCATCTCCAATCCCTAAATTAACATCGCGACGAGTGATACCGCGACCTTTAAAGTAGTGATTAATTAATTCAAATTCCTTCATACACAAAAAAGCCGACCTATGCCGGCTCTCCTTTTTAACGGTTATTTATAACAACTCACTGAAATTAATATGCAGCTTAAGTTGTTATGACTTGCGTAACTGTTTTACAGCTTTATCAAGTACACCGTTTACAAATTTATGGCTATCTTCAGCGCCAAACATTTTCGCTAATTCAATGCTTTCATTGATAGCCACTTTGTAAGGAACATCTTCACGAAATTTAAGCTCGTAGCTGCTTAAACGTAAGATTGCACGTTCAACTTCGTCTAATTCATCAAATGGACGAGTTAAATGAGGCGATACAGCTTCGTCTAGTTGCTTATGATTTACGGCAACTCCACGCGCTAAATCTTTAAAATATTCAACATCAATTTTAGTCACATCGTTTTCGATCAACATTTGTTGTTCGATATCGGCAATTGCATTGCCGCTTAATTGCCATGAATACACGGCTTGAAGTGCTAAGATACGTGCTTTACGTCTTGCTGCTGGTTTCACAAAAATTCCTTAAACTTAAATTTTATCTAACACATTAACCATTTCAAGCGCACCTAAAGCAGCTTCGCCGCCTTTGTTACCCATTTTGGTACCTGCGCGCTCAATTGCTTGCTCAATGCTTTCAGTGGTTAATACGCCAAATGCAACCGGGATATCGTACTCAAGTGATACTTGTGCAAGCCCTTTATTTGACTCGCCAGCGACGAGATCAAAGTGAGGCGTGCCCCCTCTGATCACTACACCTAAGGCGATAATTGCATCATATTCTTTTTTTGCTGCAACGCGTTTCGCTGCTAAAGGTAATTCAACCGCACCGGGTACGTAAATTACGGTAATATCATCTTCTGATACTCCACCAGTACGTTTTAGCTCATCAACAGCACCTGCAAGCAAGCTACTACCAATAAAGTCATTAAAACGAGAAATGACAATGGCAAACTTTTTGCCTGGAGCGTATTTATTACCTTCAATAATTTTCATTTGATAACCCTAAAAATAAGTTTAAGCGATTTCGGTTGCGCAAAAATTGATGCGCATTATACCACATAAATAAAATAATAACCTAGCGCGTAATTATTGTGGCTCTACGTAGTCAACCACTTCTAAATGGAACCCTGATAATGCATGGTATTTTTTAGGTAAACTCATCAAACGCATTTTTTGAATACCTAAATCAGCCAGAATTTGCGAACCCACACCGACGGTGCGCGAAGTACCTTGAAATTTACGTGGCGTCACATTTTCACCCGCATCAGCTGCGGCAAATGCTTTTACTGTGGCTTCTAACTCTTCAGTGCTTTCTTGCTTACCTAAAATAACTAAGGCGCCATTATGCTCAGCAATATAAGCCATTGCTTGCGATAAACCCCAACTACGGTCAGCGTTGCGATCAGAGAGTAAAATATCGTTAAAGGTACTTTGTAAATGCACACGCACTAAGGTCGGTTCTTGTTGTTTTATTTCACCTTTAAGCAATGCATAGTGTAACTGCCCATCAATGGTGTCTTTGTATGTCACTAAGTCAAACTCACCATGTTCAGTTGGCAATTTACATTTTGCAACTTGCTCAATTGTGGTTTCGTTTAGGTTGCGGTACTCGATTAAATCAGCAATGGTGCCAATTTTAATATCATGTTGCTTAGCAAATACTTCTAAATCAGGACGACGCGCCATGGTGCCATCTTCATTTAGGATTTCTACAATCACTGATGATGGCTCAAGCCCTGCTAAACGCGCTAAGTCACACCCCGCTTCTGTATGCCCTGCACGTGTTAACACGCCGCCTGGTTGCGCCATAATAGGAAAAATATGACCTGGTTGTACAATATCGCTTGGCACAGCGCCTTTCGCGATGGCAGCTTGAACAGTGCGGGCACGATCCGCTGCAGAAATACCTGTGGTAACCCCTTTTGATGCTTCAATCGACATAGTGAAATTAGTTGAGAATGCGGCACCATTATTTTTTACCATTAATGGTAAATCAAGCTGCGAGCAACGCTCTTGAGTCATCGTTAAACAAATTAGTCCACGGCCATGAGTCGCCATAAAGTTAATCGCTTCTGCACTAATGTGTTCAGCAGCAATAATTAAATCGCCTTCATTTTCTCTGTCTTCATCATCCATTAAAATAACCATTTTACCGGCTTTAATGTCATCAATTATTTCTTGTGCGCTGTTTAAATTCATAAGTTGCTCGTATAAGTTGTCAATGTCGTTATTTTATAAAGCCCGCTTTAGCGAGTAAGCTCATCGAAATATCTGAACCCGTAGGCTGCTCAGCCCCTCTAACTAGGCGCTCTAAATAACGTGCTATTTGGTCGACCTCTAAATTCACTTTGGTACCGACTTGAAAATCAGCTATGGTCGTTTGCCCGCTGGTGTGGGGCACAATCGTCAGTTTAAATTTATTACCTTCAACAGCATTAACCGTCAGGCTAATACCATCAATACAAACCGACCCTTTGTAAGGAATGTATTTCATTAAATTTTCATCGGTGGCTAACCAATATTCTGTTGCTCGCGCATTGGCATTAATTGCTGTGATAGTGGCAATACCATCTACATGGCCAGACACTAAATGACCACCGAGGCGCGAAACAGGTTGCATCGCCTTTTCTAGATTAACGGTTTGCCCTAATGCGTAATGTGCAAACCCTGTTAAGCTAATCGTTTCATTTGATAAGTCAGCACTAAAGCCGTCAATATGCTTATCAACAACCGTCAGGCAGACACCATTAGTTGCAATACTGTCACCTAACTTAACATCACTCATATCAAGGTTTTTACTTTGGATACGAATAGCTAAATCACCTTGTTTTTTTTGTAATAACGCAATTTTACCTGTCGCTTCAACTATTCCAGTAAACATAGTGCTACTCTTTATATAAAATGATTAATGAGCTTTTTTTAGTGCTGTGATACGTAAATCATCACCGATTGGCACACACTCATTAAAAGTTAAATTAATGGTATTTTGCATACTCATTAACTCTGGGAAATTTAGTAAACTTTTAGCATCGCTGCCCATTAATTTAGGAGCAATGTAAAAAACAAACTCATCAATTAAATCAAGTTCTGTCATTTTGCCAGCCAGTGTTGCTCCGGCCTCTAGCCACACATTATTAAACTGCAATTGGGCTAGCGTGTTTAACACGGCCAGTAAATCTACTTTATTATTATTTTCAGGTACTTCAATCTGTTTAACAAAATGAGGCCACTGATGCGATTTATCAACCTTGGTGGTAAATATTATCACCTCACTTTGAATTGAAAATAAGGCAAGATCAGGGGTAAGTCTATTTTGTGAGTCAATAACAACGCGAACCGGTTGGCGCAGTGGTAAATCAGTTGGTAAAGAATACGGTAACTCTTCTGGGCGCACATTTAATTTTGCATCATCCATTAATACCGTATCGGCACCGGTTAAAATTGCACAGTTTTGTGCTCGGTATAGTTGCACATCTTGGCGCGCAGCGGGGCCTGTTATCCATTTACTTTGGCCGTTTTTAAGCGCCGTTTTACCATCAATACTGGCGGCCATTTTGCAAGTCACAAAGGGTAACCCCTGCTCCATGCGCTTAAAAAACCCAAGGTTTAATGCGCGAGCTTGCGCTTCAAGTAATCCGTGAGCAACTTCTATACCAGCATCCGCTAAAATTTTCAGACCTTTGCCTGCAACTTGCGGGTTGCTGTCAACCATTGCGGCAATCACTTTTTTAACACCGGCTACTTTTAGCCCTTCAGCACAAGGCGGTGTTCGACCATAATGACTGCAAGGCTCTAGGGTTACATAAGCGGTTGCGCCTTTGGCATTTTCGCCAGCCATAGCCAGTGCGTTTACCTCTGCATGACCTTGGCCCGCTAACTGATGAAACCCTTCACCTATTACTTTATTGTTTTTTACGAGTACGCAGCCAACATTAGGATTAGGGGTTGTCGTAAAGCGCCCTTTTTTTGCCAGTTCAATAGCGCGAGCCATGTAGCGTTTATCATCCTCTGAAAACGAACTTTGCTTGGTCATTACTATTCCCCTAAGCGGGCTATTTCTTCACCAAATTCGCGTATATCTTCAAACGAGCGATATACAGAGGCAAATCTTACATAGGCCACTTTATCTAACTTTTTAAGCGCTTCCATAATGCACTCACCCACCAAATGGCTAGACACTTCGCGTTCGCCAGTGGCTCGCAGCTGCGACTTAATAATATTAACCACTTCGTCAACTTGCTCAGTGCTTACGGGGCGTTTTTCGAGGGCGCGAGTTAAGCCATTTAGTAACTTATCTTCATTAAACGGTTCGCGGCTGCCATCTTGCTTGATGACCCGTGGCATCACTAATTCAGCCCCTTCAAAGGTGGTAAATCGTTCGTGGCACTCATTACATTCACGACGTCTACGTACTTGGTGTCCCCCGCCGACAAGGCGAGAATCAATAACTTTAGTATCTTTGGCGGTGCAAAATGGGCAATGCATAACTGTGTGTTTCCGTTTTAAAAACAAAAAATGGCCGCTATTATAGCGGCCATTATCATAACAAAAATGTGTGCAGTTGTGATCTAAATTACTATTTTACTCTTGGATTAAGCGTAAACAGGTAATTTTGCACAAATTGCTTTCACTTTTTCTTTTACTTGCGCTTGTACTGACTCATCTTCGATGTTGTCTAGTACGTCACAGATCCAGCCCGCTAACTCTTTTGACTCTGCTTCTTTAAAGCCACGACGAGTGATTGCTGGTGAACCAATACGCAGACCAGAGGTAACAAATGGTGAACGTGGATCGTTCGGTACTGAGTTTTTGTTAACCGTGATATTCGCATTACCTAGGGCAGCATCTGCATCTTTACCTGTGATATCTTTATCGATTAAATCAAGTAAGAATAAGTGGTTGTCAGTTTTACCCGATACTACTTTGTAGCCGCGCTCTTGTAATACGGCAACCATTGCTTGTGCATTTTTAACAACTTGTGCTTGGTATGTTTTAAACTCAGGTTGAAGTGCTTCTTTAAATGCGACCGCTTTAGCAGCAATAACATGACATAAAGGACCACCTTGGCCACCTGGGAAAACAGCGCTGTTTAGCTTTTTGTAAATTTCTTCATCGCCACACGCAGAAATGATTAAACCACCGCGAGGACCCGCTAATGTTTTGTGTGTTGTGGTTGTTACAACGTGAGCAAATGGCACCGGGCTTGGGTAAACACCCGCAGCAATTAAACCTGCAACGTGCGCCATATCAACAAATAAGTATGCACCTACTTTGTCTGCAATTTCACGGAACTTAGCCCAGTCAACAATACCTGAATAAGCAGAGAAACCCGCAATAATCATTTTTGGTTTGTGCTCAAGTGCTAACGCTTCAACTTGTGCGTAATCAATTTCGCCAGTTTCTTCGTTAAGGCCATACTGAATTGCGTTGTATGTTTTACCTGAGAAGTTAACGTGTGAACCGTGCGTTAAGTGACCACCGTGCGCTAGGCTCATGCCTAATACAGTGTCAAGTGGGCTTAAAAGAGCTTGGAAAACAGCAGCATTAGCTTGTGAACCGGCATGAGGTTGCACATTTGCGTAATCTGTACCAAATAATTCATTTGCGCGGTCAATAGCAAGTTGCTCAACCACGTCTACGTGCTCACAGCCACCGTAGTAACGTTTGCCCGGGTAACCTTCAGCGTATTTGTTAGTCAGCTGTGAACCCTGCGCTTCAAGTACGCGTGGGCTACAGTAGTTTTCAGATGCAATTAACTCAATATGCTCTTCCTGACGTGATGTTTCTTTGCTCATCGCGTCAAATAACTCTGGATCAAAGTCCGAAATATTCATGCTACGTTCTAACATTGGGGTCTCCTGGGCAACGTGTATGGGTATTTTTTAGAGGCTTTATTGTACGCTTAAAACGACGTTTTGCCTACGCTCTTAAGTTGAGGATATTTAAACAGGGATTGAAACTATTTCACAGCATTTTGATGATGATATTTTTTTATAAACTAATAACAATTTTAAATGAATTTTATTTACTACATTTATATAGCTTATGCGTTATGTCTAAAGCGATGCATAAACAAACAAAAAAAGCGGCCTAAGCCGCTTTTATTATCTGCCTTTTTTAGGCAAGCTTTTTCAACAATTCTGTACGCAAAACATCATAATCGTTGTGCATATCAGTGGCTAAACACGGTTTTGCTAATGCATCAGCTAACGGCTTTGGCATATCTAATTCAACATTAAGGATATCCTCAACGCTGTCTTTAAATTTGGCCGGATGCGCAGTCGCTAAAAAAATCCCCACAGCATCTGCCGCCTTATTTTCTACAAGACCTTGGTAAGCAATTGCGGTGTGAGGCTCTGCAATATAGCCAAGCTGTTGAATTTTTTTCATCACTGTTTGTGTTTGCTGTTCATCAACACTCACCGAATAAAAGTTATCATAACTAAACCAGTTATTATCTAACATTGATTGCACACGTGGCCAGTTATTAGGTTTACTCACATCCATTGCATTTGAAAGCGATTCAATTGTCGCATTAGGCGTCCAATTTTTATCAAGCATAAAGCGCGGTACTGTGTCGTTTTGGTTTGTAGTCGCACTTAGTTTACCAACTGGCATACCAATAACAGCGCCAATCATAGCCGCACACACATTACCAAAGTTACCACTCGGTACTGAAATATGCGCTGTAGCACGCTTTTCTTTTGGCAGCTGTGCAATGGCTTCAAAGTAATAACACACCTGCGCGACTAAACGGCTAATATTAATTGAATTTGCTGAGTTTAAACCTAACTTCGATTTTAGCTCTTCATCTAAAAATGATTTTTTAACCAATTCTTGGCAATCATCAAAACTACCCTCAATCGCATAACAGTGAATGTTGTCACCAAGCGTTGTAAATAACTTTTGCTGCGCAAGCGAAATTTTACCTTTAGGGTATAAAATAACGACATCAATATTTGGTTTGTTATAAAAAGCATGCGCTACGGCAGCCCCGGTATCACCCGATGTTGCAGTTAAAATAGTGACTTTTTCACCTTGATTAAATTGCGCCAAGCACTCGGCCATAAAACGGCCACCAAAATCTTTAAATGCCAGTGTTGGGCCGTGAAATAACTCTAAGCAATAGGTATTATCTTCAACTTCCACCAGCTTAACCGGAAAGTTAAACGCATTCTTAACCATCTGGGCAACAGTATCACTTGGTAGCTCGTCACCAATAAGGTGCGATAAAATTTTGCCGCTGCGAGTAACAAAGTCCATATCTAGTAATGCATCAACATCACTTAATGGCGCTAACGACTCTGGAAAAAACACACCTTGATTACGCCCTAGTCCTGCTTTTACAGCTTCAACAAACGACACTTTTTGTGAATATTCTTTTAAATTATGTAATTGCATGACTCTTTATCCTATAAAACATTTAATTGACGCGTGCCGTCGTTATCTAATTTACAAATATGGCAAAAGCCTTGTTCGTTGATGTAATTTTCCTCTAGCCACTGCGCGCATTGCTCTGCCGCTTCAAGCGTTTTACATACACTAAACAAGGTCGGCCCTGCGCCTGAAATACTCACAACTTCAGCACCCAGTGCTGGTAAGCTTGCTTTGGCATCACTAAAGCCGCTTATAAGTGGCGCACGGTATGGCTCTGCTATTTCGTCTTTCATAATGCTTAATGCATCATCAAAACGCCCTGTTAACAGTAAGCTACTAAACGCCGATAAACGCTGAGCAAATTCAACCCCGGCATGCATGCTGAGCTCTTTTGGTAAAACAGAGCGTGCCTTTGCAGTATTGAGCGAAAAACCCGGAAATGCGGCAACGTAATACCAGCTTTCATCAACAGGTAAAGCAATAGATTTATCAGGAATTAAATCACCGGTTAACTGTAAGCCACCTAAATAACACGGTGTGATGTTATCGTAATGGCGCCCCCCACTTACAACGGCTTCAAAATCTGCCATAAGCTCAATGAGCTCTACTTGGCTTAAATTAGTTTTGGCAAATTTATCCAGTGCTGCAAATGTCGCCACCACAGAGCAAGCACTTGAGCCTAATCCCGAACCAATCGGCAAATTTTTCCTAAGTTCGAGCTTTACCGCAGGCATATCAGGCGCAACATGCGCTCTAAAGTGCACTAAACACTGATACGCTAAATTTTCTTGCGCATCACTAGGTAGCTTATGTGCATAGTCGCCTGTACAAATAAATTCATCACTCGATGCGGCACTAACAACCGCCACATCACCCAATAAACCGCCATCAATGGGCGCAAGTGCGGCGCCCAGCGCATCAAAGCCAACGGCAAAATTACCAATAGACGCCGGAGCATATACTTCAATCATGACTGACTCCTAGCGAGATAATGTTTTTAATATGTCTGCAAATACACCCGCAGCCGTTACTGCAGAGCCAGCCCCATAACCACGAATTACAAACGGACGCGGTTGGTAGTATTGGCTTAAAATAGCCAGCGCATTTTCACCATCACGAATAACATTCAATGCATGTGATGAATCTACCGCTTCGATTCCGACCTTACAGTGACCATTTTTAATTGTGCCTACATAGCGAAGTACTTTACCTTCACTTGCTGCACTTTGAACACGGTCGTTAAAACCAGCATCTAAGCTAGGTAATTTCGCCATAAACTGCTCAACATTGTCACCTTGGGCAAAACCTGGCGGTAAAACCGACTCCACTTCAATATCGCTAAGCTCTAATTTCATACCGGCTTCGCGTGCAATGATCAGTAATTTACGTGCTACGTCAGTTCCCGATAAGTCATCGCGCGGATCGGGCTCTGTAAACCCGCTTTCTTTGGCTTTAATTGTTGCTTCAGAAAGTGATAAACCATCTTCTAGTGCACCAAACATGTATGAAAGCGAACCTGATAAAATACCACTAAACTCAAGTAACTCATCACCTGCACCAAACAACGATTGCAAATTATCGATTACAGGTAAACCTGCACCTACGTTAGTTTCGTATAAAAACTTACGATTATTTTTATGTGTTGCTGCAATTAAATCTTGGTAATACGTATATGAGCTCGTGGTGGCTTTTTTATTGGCAGCCACGACATGAAAACCTGCATTTAAAAAATCTACATATTGTGCAGCCAAGGCATCTGATGAAGTACAGTCAACTAGCACTGGATTAACTAAATGATTTTGCTTAACAAACTGCTCGACCAATTTTAAATCAAACGCTTGCTCTGACTGCGCCAGTTTTTGCTGCCAATCATCAAACGCAATCCCCTCACCATCAAGGTGTAATTGACGAGAGTTGGCAACACCATATAGGTTTAATTTAATATTACGCTTTTCAAGCCATGCTTGTTGACGCTCAAGTTGGTTAATTAGCTCTTGGCCGACTAAGCCACAGCCCAATAAAAACACATCAATTGAAGGCACATGAGTAAAGAAGTTTTCATGGCAAATTTTAACCGCGTCATTACATAATTCACCGTCAATAACGGCTGAAATAGCACTTTCTGTTGAATCTTGCGCTATGGCAACAATGTTTACTTGCGCTTGTGCAAGCGATGCAAAAAACTTAGCCGCTAACCCCTTGTGGGCACGCATGTTATCACCGACTAACGTTACTATTGCTAAATTACGTTGCACATTTACCGGCTCAATGAGCCCCGCTTTTGACTCTAAATCAAAGGCTACTTGCAACGCACTTAACGCTAGATTTAAATCGCTTTCATGTACACAAAAGCTAATGCTAAATTCACATGATGACTGGGTAATGAGTACAATTGACACGTTATCATGCGCCAATGCATTAAATACTTTCGATGCCATGCCCACTTTACCTTTCATGCCTGGGCCTGAAACGGTCAGCATAGCTAAATTTTGTAGGCTTGAGAGTGCTTTTACTGGTTCATCAGATACCGTATCGTTACTAATTAGTGAGCCTTGCGCATCTGGGTTATGAGTGTTTTTAATTTCGCATGGCACCCCTGCTTTTGCACACGGTAGGATAGTTTTAGGGTGCAATACTTTAGCGCCAAAATAAGAAAGTTCCATCGCTTCTTTATAAGACAGGAAATCAACCTTAGTGGCTTTTTTGATATAACGCGGATCGGCGCTGTATACACCATCAACGTCAGTCCAAATTTGACACACTTGCGCCTCTAAACACGCCGCAGCAATCGCCGCCGAGTAGTCAGACCCATTACGACCAAGCGTTGTGAGCTCCCCTTCATCATTACTTGCGGTAAAGCCCGGCATAATATAAACCGTCGCAGGGGATTCTTTTAACACGGCTTGAAAACGTGCCTTACTGGCCACTAAATCCGCTTCTGCGTCTATGTATCCGCCGGTTGAAACAATACAATCTGTTGCTTGTAAATAATGCGCGTTATGATCGGCTAATAGACTTTGCATTAGCGATACGCTAACACGCTCACCAAAGCTAATAATGAATGCTCTGACCTTATCAGGGCAGCACTTTATCAGTGCAATACCATCAAGCTTATTTTTAAGTTCGTTAAAGTCAGGCCAGTTTTGAACTGCTCCTTGCTTTTCCTCTACCGCTGCTTTGAGCATGTTGCATCGGCTAGTCAGTGAATGCCATTGTTCGCTAAAGTCATGCCCCTGCTCTGCAGTACTAGCTAAATTAACTAACGAGTCAGTCATGCCTCCTGGGGCTGACAGTACCAGCAACATTTCATCTTTTAATTGTGCCTTAGCGAGTGCAGCAACTTGCTCTAAACAGGCAAAATCAGCGAGCGATGAGCCGCCAAATTTTAATACGCGCATTTTTTATGTTTCCTCATTCCATAAAACGAAAAAAGGCCTGTGTTCTAAGTGAACACAGGCCTTTAAATTTGTTGCACCGACCTATGCCACTATCCAGTAAGAATGGTGGTTGTAATAATAATGGTCGTTACAAGACTAAATGTTTTCATAAGCTTAAGACTGCCTTAACAAAGGCTATTCTGTCAACCCTAAATTAGCAGATAAAACAGTCTTTTTCATCATGAAATTTATTAATAAATGCCAAACTTATGCAAAACTGTACTCAGTTGCGTTTTATTAATTGGCTTATGAATAAAATCGATTGCGCCTAGTTGCGCGACACGTGCTTGCATTTTTTGTTGGATATCAGCAGAGATCACTAATACATAAGACTCTATTTTAGAAATTTTGATTTGCTCAAGTACTTCAATACCATCAACTTCAGGCATGGTTAAATCAAGACACAGGAGATCGAAATGCCTTTGACGCAATTGCTCCAATGCCTCTTTACCGTTAGTTGCTTGCTGAATATCGGCATCAATACATTCTTTTAAACAGCGCATTACCTGTTTGCGAGCAACGGTGGAATCATCACAGACTAAAATAGAAAAACGCATCATAATGACTCATTAATTAAACTCATACAAAACACCTAAACCCACTGTAAAATTAGTTGGTTGCCCAATCCGCAACAGTCAAAATTATAACCAAATTAGCAACGAGCAGATTATTTATTGTAACTTTTATAAACGTTATCAATAAAATGCTTAATTGCACAATACAAATTAGTAAATTAACTATTTCCAAGTAAAAAACAGCCTATCCAAACAAACGGTACTCAAATAGAAACCCAATGCATATAGAACAGAATGATTGCTTATTTAACAACGCTAAATAGCAATATTATAAAATATATGTTTATTTTTAATCATTTATTAACTAATGTTTATAAGCGTACATTAACAGTTGAATAATTTAAGGAAATATAAGCCTCCCATGCCGCAAAAAAGTCTTTCAACAAAGTTACTCACTCGGGTTTTATCAGTTTATTTTATACTGACCTTTGTGGTGACCTGCGGGCAAATTTTCGCAGAGTACGTCAATACTAAAGATTACATACGCGATGAACTTGGCACATTACAAAAGACCTTTGGTAGAAGTTTAACCCGAGCAATTTGGGAGCTAAATATAAAGCAAACCACCACAACCGCCGAAGGATTACTCGATATACCTATGGTTGAGGGGGTTATTATTCGTGACGATAATGGCGCTATTATTTCTCAATTAGGCCGCGCGCTAAATATTCACAATCTTTACAGCCAGCAACTTGTGCAAGAAGATGTCATGGTAGAGGACACCAAAGCCGGTTTATTTGGCTATACATTCCCACTTATTTTTGAGTTTTCAGGACGAGCAACGCAAGTAGGCGATGTTACTTTATTTTCTAGTCGCGATGTAATTTTTAGTCGCATTATGCACTCTATCTACTTTTTGATTGGTAATGCCATGATTAAAACAACCTTTTTAATCATCTTATTTTTAATTGCATTTAGAAAGTTACTCACCGAGCCCCTTACTCAATTAACCGAGCAAATTGAATACCTTGAGTTAGAAGAGCTTGATGGTCAACAGGTTAAAATAGTCACCGATGAAAATAACGAGCTTAAAGTAATGGAACGCTCTTTTAACAATCTGATTTCGAAGGTTGTTGAGTATAAAAAAGAGTTAAAACAAACTCAGCATGACCTAATTGAAAGCAATCAAAAACTGGACCAACAAAACTTACAACTTGAACAGGATGTTGCGCGTAAAACATCAAATTTAAGCCAAGCAATGATCGATCTGCAGCAACAAAAATATGAACTAGAGCGACAAAAAGCAGTATTAACAGAAGAAGTCGATTTACGAAAGCAAACCGAACAAGAACTGTTAAGCAAGCAAACTCAGCTGCAAAGCTCGCTCGATGAATTAAGCTTTGCGCAAGAGCAACTGGTTGGCTCAGAAAAAATGGCGGTATTAGGCGGCTTAGTGGCGGGGATCACTCATGAAATTAATACCCCTATTGGTATTGGCGTTACTGCCACCTCTTTTTTACAAGAGCGATTAACCGAAATAGAAACTGCGTATAAAAATAAATCATTATCGTCTGCGGCTTTAGAAGGCTTTATTAATGATGCAGCGCAAAGTGCTCAACTACTCTCTCACAACTTAGAACGTGCCTCAGATTTAATAACCAGCTTTAAACAAATTGCGGTAGATCAGGCCAGTGAAGCTCTAAGAACAATTAATTTTAAAGACTACATCAACGAAGTTATACGCTCTTTGCACCCACAAATTAAAAAAACATCTCACAGCATTCGTCTACATTGCCCAGATGATTTAATTATTAACTTACCTGCGGGAGTCATTAGTCAAATATTTACGAACCTAATTATGAACTCATTAGTGCATGGTTTTGAAAATATAAACAGCGGCCAAATCACCATAGATGTAAATACTGATGAAAACGACCTCATCATTAATTATCAAGATAACGGTTTAGGTTTAAAACCGGCTCAACTAAAGCGTTTATTTGACCCATTTTTTACCACCAAGCGTGATGAGGGTGGCAGCGGCTTAGGTGCTCATATTATTTTTAATCTAGTAAAACAAACGCTCAATGGTAAAATTGAAGTAAGTAGTGAGCCTGGGCAAGGGCTACACTACCGTATTTCGTTCCCTAAAAACATGTCATCTCCCCTGCCACTTTTTAAACTCGATTAAGCTAAATCAGCCGTTTCTAGAAGCGGCTTTTATTGCTATGATTGCACAAATTTTTTAAATGGATCATTCCCCTATGTGGTTTAGTAACCTTATATGCTATCGCTTTAAACAAGACGTTTCATACACACAAGAAGACTTTGATAAGGCATTAGAGCAAGATCTATTTCGTCCTTGTACTGGCCAAGAGTTGGCAACATTTGGTTGGACAAAAGCATTTGGTAAACATGGTGAAACTCTTTCTCATTTCTCACAAAAAAGTATTTTAGTGTGCGCTAAACGTGAAGAAAAAGTATTACCAGCCTCGGTAATAAATGAGCTGGTAGCAGAAAAAGTTGATCAGATTGAAGCCGAAGAAAATCGCCCAGTAAAGAAAAAAGAAAAAGATGAATTAAAAGAAAACATCTTACACACCTTATTGCCACAAGCATTTAAAAAATCGAGCTTGCAGTTTGCTTTTATAGACCAAGAAAATGGGTGGGTGGTAGTTAATAGTGCAAGCTTTAATAAAGCAGAGGAACTACTTGCTCTATTACGTAAATCATTAGGGACATTACCCGTTGTTCCTGCGTTTGCTAATTATGATTTAGACGTATTTTTAACTGACTGGCTTACTAACTTTAGTACTCCAGAGGGCTTTGCAATTGGGTCAGACGCTGAACTTGAAGAAGCTGATGACAGTGGTGCTCAGGTAAAACTCAAAGGCCATGACCTATCGTGTGACGAAGTGAAGTCGCACCTTGAAAGTGGTAAGCGCGTTACTAAGCTTGCCCTTGATTGGCAAGAGCGCGTTAAATTTATGCTACAAAACGATGGCTCAATTAAACGTTTAAGCTATTCAGAAGCACTTAAAGAAGAAAATGCCGATATTCCTAAAGAAGATATGGCGGTTAAACTAGATGCAGATTTTATTCTTGCATCTGAAGAAATTAAGCAATTGCTAGAAGAGCTTACACAGGGCTTAGGTGATGCTGACGATTTAGCGTAAAAGCTTTATTAAATAGTATTAAAAATATAAGCACGATATTAATCGTGCTTTTTATTGTTCAAAAACAAGTTATACCAATTGCATTAAATTAGTGATCTATTATAGCGACAAAGAAATAAGTCGATAACAAGGCAAAAATTATGATACATAGTTGTTCTATATAAATAATTTTTAACGCAGGTAGCGGATTATTTAATACGCTAGAATAATCATGTTTTTAATAAAATTGGTATTAACTAAACATTTCTTTTACGTCTTCAACCATATGCAAATACTCTTCACTCTCTAACATTTCTAATGAAGGAAATATGCCTTTATCAATATACGTTTGCAGCGCTGCTGACTTATCAGATACTTGTAAGGTTCCCTCAAGGATTGCACCAACACGAATAAAGTCGATATAACTCACCTCAGCAGTACGATGATTCACATCTGCCCAGTGCTGCGCGACCTCAACAAACACATCAGGAAATTCCCATGCTTTCATGATTGAACCACCAATTTTACCACTTAAACGTTGAATCGCATGGGCTAAAAAGCTGGGGCTTGCAAACACTTCAGGGTGACGCTCTGCTTCAGTTAAAATGGGTAACACCCCAATATTATAAACTAATGAAGCTAATGTAATGGCATCGCGATTTAGCGATGTATGGGTATTTCTTTTTAAGTAAAACTCCATTAATGAAATAGAGTGCGAGGCCACATGCAGCGTTTTATGCCACGCCTTTCCCATGTAGCCTTTTATTAACTCGTTGTTAGATACAAATAACTGCTCCATCGCCATGGCTGTGGCAATATTTTTTATTTGCCTAAGCCCAATACGTGTAACGGCTTGGTGCAAGTTAGACACCTTTACAGCTCGGCCCATAATTGCACTATTTGCGACTTTGATCATCCGCGCCGACAATGCAGGATCATGTGCTATCACATCTGACATTTGCATCAAATTAACATCGGGGTTATCTGCGGCTTGGCGAACCTTAATCGCTACCTCAGGTAACGTAGGCAACACCAGTGTGTCGTTGTTAATTCTGTCAACTAAAATAGTGAGTAAGGCATTTTCTGTAGACATAAAATATCCCTTTGCTTAATGACCTACACTTTACAGCAAGTCTTATATTATTAATTATTTCAAAGCTTAGTAGTATTAAACATATACCTAAAATAGAAAGAATTGTAGATAATTATTGATTATTTACCAGCGGCCCCTCATTAGTGCACTCTAACGTCTAATACTTGCTATTTGCTAGTATGTTTTGCTTTAATGCAAGCATGCTAAGGCACACTAATACTCATTCAGTACCTTAACTTACAGTATACAAGTTATAAAATAGACTTTTTAAAGGCAATATAATGATCTTAAATAAAATTAGCCAAGCAATACTGCTCTCTGGCATCGTTTTTCTTAGTGCCTGTTCTGAGCAAGCACCGTCTTCAAACAATACGCCGCAAAGCTCAGCGCCAACGGCTTCTCAAGCGCCTTCTGGGCCAACACTCGTTAATATTGACCGTCAACGCTTAGACATATACACAGACTTTAGCTTACAAAGCGATTTGTCACACTTATCTGAGAACCAAAAAGCCATGGTTGCCAAGCTTATTGATGCTTCAAAAATTATGGACGATTTATTTTGGAAACAAGCATTTGGTGAAGATAAACAAAGCTTTTTAGCACAATTAGATGATGAAAAAGTACGTCAGTTTGCTGATATTAACTACGGCCCATGGGATCGCTTAAATGGCGATGAAGTATTTTTATCTGGCTACAAAGAAAAGCCGCTTGGGGCCGGTTTTTATCCGGCCGACATCACCAAAGAAGAGCTTAATAACGCTGATGTAAAAGATAAAACAGGGCTTTACTCACTTATTAAACGCGATGAACTAGGTAATTTATACAGCACGCCTTATTCAGAAGAATATGCCGTAGAACTTGCCCAAGCAGCTGAGCTACTTAGAGACGCCAGCAAATTAGCTGACGACAAAGAATTTGCCAACTACCTAAACTTACGAGCTGACGCAATACAAAGCGATGATTTCCAAGCCTCTGACTTTGCTTGGATGGATATGAAAAATAATCCTATCGATGTTGTTATTGGCCCAATTGAAAACTACGAAGACCAATTATTTGGTTACCGTGCTGCCTATGAATCGTATGTACTAATTAAAGATTTAAAATGGAGCGAACGCCTGGCTAAATTTGCTGCCTTTTTACCTGAGCTGCAAAAAGGCTTACCTGTTGATAGCAAGTACAAGCAAGAAGTACCAGGATCAGATGCTGACTTAAATGCCTACGATGTTGTTTATTATGCTGGGCACTCAAATGCCGGCAGTAAAACCATTGCAATTAACTTACCAAATGATGAGCAAGTACAGCTAGAAAAAGGCACACGTCGCTTACAGCTTAAAAATGCAATGCGAGCGAAGTTTGATAAAATTTTAGTTCCTATCGCAGAGCAGTTAATTGTGCCAGAGCAACGTAAACACATTACCTTTGATGCATTTTTTGCTAACACTATGTTCCATGAAGTAGCTCACGGTTTAGGAATTAAAAACACCATAACGGGTAAAGGTACTGTTCGCCAATCACTTCAAGAGCACGCTAGCGCCTTGGAAGAAGGTAAAGCCGATATTCTTGGTTTATACATGGTTGAACAGTTACTTAAAAAAGGTGAAATCACCGAAGGTACATTAGAAGATTACTACACCACTTTTATGGCGGGTATTTTCCGCTCAGTGCGCTTTGGTGCTTCAAGTGCACATGGTAAAGCAAATATGATCCGCTTTAACTTTTTTGCTCAAGAAGGTGCCTTCTCTAAAAATGAAGACGGCTTGTATAGCATCAACATGGATAAAATGGGCGACGCTATGGCTAAATTATCGCGCCTTATTTTAACCCTGCAAGGTGACGGTGATTACGAAAAAGTTGATCAACTGATTGCAACTCATGGCGATATTAAAGCGGAACTAGCTAAAGATTTAGAAAAGTTAAGCAAAGCGAACATCCCTGTAGATGTAACCTTCAAACAAGGCAAAGATGTGCTTGGCCTTAATTAATATGCGCTAAATTAGCTCACATAAAAAAAGCGTTACACTGTAACGCTTTTTTATTACTTATCAGTCTAATTATTTATCACTCATCACTTTACGAACAACCGGCTCAAGGCTTGCCATTCCCCACTGCTTTCCGGTTTCAATCGCAGACTCTATATCTGCACCTTGTTGATGAGCTGAAATAGCCATTAGCGCACCAACACGATTACTGCTCGCACAATGAACAACCACTGACTCACCTTTAAGTTCTTCTAAAAGGCTAGCTAATCTTTTTGCATTGTCGTTGTTTACATCTTGTGCACCTGCAATCTCAATTGCGTGGTAATTCATTCCTAAAGAATTGACTAACGCGCCTTCATCCCAGTCTTGCTCATCTGCTGCACGTAAATTAATAACGTGCTTCACCTTAGCTTGCGATAGTTGCTTAAACTGCTCATCAGTCGGTTGCGCTGCTGAAAAAACTAAGTTGTTATGTGCTGCAAAGTTTTTAATATTAGCGTTATTTACCACATCTACAGCTACTGGCTGCTCGCCCGCTATCACTGCTGACACTGCAATGGCTGCAATAAATACACTTGTACAGAGTTGTTTGATTAATTTCATACTATCCCCTCAAAGTAACTCATTTTGATTTTTAAAAATGCGCTTTTAATTGCTCTATCTGCTCATTAGTATAAGGCACACTCGGAAACTTGCCCCATACCGGCGCAGGCCATGCAATATCTGTTTTAAAACGCGCGATATGATGAATATGTAGTTGTGGCACCATATTACCCAATGCGGCTACATTTAACTTATCAGGATTAAACACCTCCATTAACAAATGACTGAGTTTCGCTGACTCGTGTAAATAAGTAATTTGTTGCTGCTCGGTTAAATCAATAATCTCTTTTAAGCCCGCTATTCTGGGGACCAATACAAACCAAGGATATTGGCTGTCGTTTAATAGCAACACCTTACAAAGTGGCCAATCAGCCAGTTCAATACAATCTCTTTTCAGTTCAGGTGCTAAGGTAAATGATGTTTTGCTCATGTTAAAGTCCTTAGATTATTTTACCGCACACTTTATAGCATTTAGTTGCAGTTGCACACGCTTGTGCTTTACCATCGAGATAATTTTATGTAAGTAAAGGCAATCCTGTGTTAAAAAAACTAAAACATCTCTCACTGGCAATTCCCCTACTCGCGGGCGCATTAAGCGCAGAAGCTGAGCCGCTAACGCTTGAGCGTATATTTGATGATCCGAGCTTAGCAGGCAAATCTCCGGTACAACTTAAGTTTTCGCCTGATGGTAGCCGGGTTACCTACTTACAAGGTAAAACCGATGACTATAACCGCTACGATTTATGGGAATATAATTTAAAAGATAATACCAACCGGTTGTTAGTTGATTCGGCGCAGTTATTTTCAGGCCCAGAAAATCTCTCCGATGAAGAAAAAGCACGCCGCGAACGCCAACGTATTTTTGGAAAAGGTATCCTTGAATATAAATGGTCAAAAGATGGGAAAGCACTGTTATTCCCTCTTAATGGCGATCTTTATTACTATGACTTAGATGCTAAAAATAGTAAAAAGCTGACTAACACAGACGTATTTGAAACCGATGCGCGTTTCTCTCCAAAAGGAAATTTCGTATCCTTTATCCGAGAGCAAAACCTATATGCACTAGAGCTGGCTTCAGGTAAAGAAATTCAGTTAAGTAAAGATGGCGGTGGCGTAATTAAAAACGGCATGGCCGAATTTGTGGCGCAAGAAGAAATGAGCCGTATGACCGGTTATTGGTGGGCAAATGATGAATCTAAAATCGCCTTTACTCGCGTTGATGAAAGCCCTGTTCAAGAAGCGATTCGTAACGAAATTTATGCTGATGAAGTAAAACTATTTAACCAGCGTTATCCATTTACTGGCACCAATAATGTTGACATTCAACTTGGGGTGGTAAAGCTTAATGATCAAGCAGTTGACTGGATTGACTTAGGCGACGATAAAGATATTTATATTGCCCGCGCTAAGTGGCTAAGCGACAGCAATACGCTCTCTTATCAATGGCAAAACCGCTCGCAACATAACTTAGAACTACGTTTTTACAACACTAAAACAAAACAGCAAACCGTTGCTTTAACTGAAAAAAGTGATACCTGGATCAACTTGCATTTTGACCTTGAATTTTTAAAAGATAAAAAGCATTTTGTATGGGCCTCAGAGCGAGATGGATTTAAGCACCTTTATTTATATCGTAATAACGGCCAACTTATCCGCCAGATTACCGCAGGTGATTGGGTCGTAGATAGCCTAAAAGGGATAGATGAAAAAAATGGCGTTGTTTACTTTGCTGCACGTAAAGATACCCCGCTAGAGAGCCATTTATACAGTGCGCCTTTATTTAAAAAAGGGGCTATGAAGCGCATTACTGAAAAAGGCCAATACCATAATGTCGTTCTAGCGAAAGATAATAAAACTTTCATTGATAATAGCTCATCGGTTAATAAGCCAAATTCAGCTGCACTGCGCAAAATTAATGGTGAGTTTATTACGTGGCTTGAAGAGAATAAGCTTGATGACTCTCACCCACTTACCCCGTATCTAACTGATTTAGCCCAGCCCGAATACGGCACAATTACCGCTGAAGACGGCCAAATTATGCATTACCGTTTATTTAAACCAGCAAATATGGCAAAGGGTAAAAAGCATCCGGTTATTGTAAACGTTTACGGTGGTCCTCATGCTCAGCGAGTAACCAATAGCTGGCGCAGCAAAAACTTATACTTTCAATACATGGCGCAACAAGGTTATGTAATTTTTCAACTTGATAACCGAGGCTCTTACAATCGCGGTAAAAAGTTTGAAGATGCGATTTATAAGCACTTAGGCGTTGTAGAAGTGGCGGATCAAATCAAAGGCGTTGAGTTTTTACTTACCCTTGATTACGTAGACCCTGCTCGCATTGGTATTTATGGCCACAGCTACGGTGGTTATATGGCGCTGATGACTATGTTTAAAGCAGGCGATTACTTTAGCGCGGGTGTATCTGGTGCTCCGGTTACCGACTGGGCTCTATACGACACCCATTACACCGAGCGCTATTTGGGTCACCCAGATACTAATGCCCAAGGCTATATCGACAGTGCGGTGTTCCCATACGCTGAAGGCTTAAAAGGCCCATTAATGATTTACCATGGTATGGCCGATGACAACGTATTATTTACCCATGCCACTAAATTGTTTAAACAGCTGCAAGATAACAATCAACAGTTTGAAATGATGACTTACCCGGGCTCAAAACATAGCCTTCGCGGTAAACAAGTTCAAACTCATTTACATCAAACTATTACAAACTTCTTTAACCGTAATTTTAATACAAAGTAACTAAAACTGGGTTAATTATTCGACTAAAGGCTGATATAAGTATCAGCCTTTTTTTATGCAGATAAGCTATATTGAAACGTCAACAAACAATAATTAAATTCATTATAAGCACCCGTTAAATAAAAGTTCGGCCTATCCTTTTTATTGTATTTACGCAAACTAGTTAACAAAGAGAGTATTAAAAGTACAATATAAGGAAAATAAAACCGTATTAGCCTATATTTTAACTATGCTTATTTAAGAGAAATAATGCTCTAATACGGGAACATGCATATGCCAAACCTCCGTCGTTTTACTATATTTCAACGTTTAGCCATTTTAGTAGGGATTGTAATTTTTGGTTTAATTGTATTGAGTATTTCGAGTTTAAGTAATCAATATAAATCGCTTAAAAATGAGCAATATCTAAAAACTAAAAATGTGGTGGAAACTGCTTATAGCATCATTACACACTACGCAGCGCTTGAACAAAGTCAAACACTCACTCGTGCACAAGCACAATCTCAAGCGATGGCCTCAATACGCTCATTGCGTTACGATGATACTAACTATTTTTGGATCAACAATTATCAGCCAGCCATGGTAATGCACCCAATTAAACCAGCGCTTGAAGGGAAAGATTTAACGAATAATAAAGACCCTGATGGCACCCCTTTGTTTGTTGAAATGGTTGATGTTGTTAAAAAATCCGGCGAAGGCTATGTGCCTTACAAGTGGCCAAAACCCGGCAGCGACAAACCCGTAGATAAAATTGCGTATGTAAAAGGCTTTAATCAATGGCAATGGATCATCGGCTCGGGCGTTTACCTTGATACCATAGACAACACCTTTTCGCAGCAACGTACTATTATCGTTATCAATGTAATGATTATGATCGTCGTTGTCGTACTTTTTAGCTACTTTATTGGTCGCAGTATTTTAACGCCGACTCGTTTAGCAGCTGAAATGATGAAAGATATATCTCAAGGTGAGGGGGATTTAACCCGTACTCTCAACGAAAATGGCAATGATGAAATATCTCAGCTGTCGCGGTCATTTAACTTGTTTGTATCCAAAATTAGGGAGTCTTTGGTGCTGGTTGCCAAAAGCGCAAACGATGTAAACGAGCATGCCCATGCTGTAGATGATTCTAGCAAAACCAGCCAGTCGTTTATTGAGCTTCAAAACGACAGTAGCACCCAAGTAGCCGCGGCAATGGAGCAAATGACTCATCAAATTCATGATGTTAGCCGTAATGCCGAAGCTGCTGAGCAAGCCGCAAATGATGCTGCTAGTAACGCATCAACGGGTAAAAATGTAGTGTCGAAAACCATTACCGCCATTGAAACCCTCTCTAGTAATATAGAAACCGTGAGCAAAGTGACCGCCGACCTTGCTCAAGAGAGTAATAATATTGGCTCAGTACTTGATGTTATTAGAAGCATTGCTGAACAAACCAATCTGTTAGCGCTAAACGCAGCTATTGAAGCTGCAAGAGCAGGTGAACATGGAAGAGGCTTTGCAGTTGTAGCCGACGAAGTAAGAACACTTGCCAGCCGGACAGGTAAAAGCACTGATGAGATTCAAGCTATGATAGCTAAGCTGCAAGAAGGGGCTAAAGCTGCAGTTGAAGCGGTAAAATCTAGCCAAGAGATTTCTATTTCTACGGTTGAACAAGCCTCTTCAGCTAATGAATCACTTGATGAAATAGACAGGCTGGTATCGGTGATCACTGATATGAACGGCCAAATTGCTCGCGCCACAGAGCAGCAAACATCAGCCGCAGACGAGGTGAATTTAAGAATTAATGATTTATCACAATCTACAGAGCAATCATTGGGTAACACCAAAGATTTAACTCGCGCTAGCGACAAACTCAAACAAAGCAGTGTTGAGTTATCAAGCGTGGTATCGCGCTTTAAGCTTAGTTAACCTTAACTCCGGATAATAAATATCTTCCACCAATTAAAAAGCCCTGATTTTCAGGGCTTTTTAGGATTATTTATAGGGAGTTATAAACAATAGCGGGCAAATAAACTGCTTACTGACGCTGCAGTTGGTTTACCATGTTGCCAGTCGCCGCCTTCAACGCCACTACCAGCAATATCCATATGTACATAAGGAAGTGGTAAAGTAGATTCATTACCATGCTTATCTAATCCACCTACCACAGCTAAAAATGCCATAGGGAATTGATGGCCGCGCGCTGTGACAGCAGAAGCCGCATTATTACTAGAAAGCACATCGTCAGCTAAAGTGCGTGGTTTTATAAAATCATAATCTTCACGGCGTGAACGCGACACTTCAGCACCGTCAGCCCATAAATCACCACAATCGGCTAATTGGCGTGAAATATTAGCACTACGCGCGGGCCCATTCTCAACATATGCGCCATAAGGCCCCATCGCGCGCGCAGCATGCCCTGTTAAGGTTGCCACTGTAAACAGCGTTGGATTTATTTCGTTTTTAGCTAAATCTTTCATTTCACTGAGTAAATCACCCATAGCTAAACGCCCTTCGGCATCGGTATTACCAATACGTACTCGCACACCTTCTCGGCTAGTAATTATTTCATCAGGGACAAAACAATCTGAACCAATAGAGTTGCGTACAACCGCTAAAAAAGCAATCACTTTAACCCCTTTAGGCTGATAATCGGCTACTGCTTTCATAAATCCAGCAACCGAGGCCGCACCGCCTTTATCGCGGCTCATGCCCGCCATAAAACCACCGACTTTTAAATCTGCACCGCCCGTGTCATAGACTAAACCTTTACCAACAAACATCAGTGTTCGGGTTACTTCGCCCTCAGGCACGTATTCAAGTTTAACAACGCGTGGATGATGACGCTCTACCGCATACGATGCGCGAGCAACGGTACTTAGCATGGGGTAATGCTTATCAATGGCAGCTAAATCATCAATCACATCAACGCTCACCGCACTGTTTTCAAATAACTCAGTACAATAATCAGCAAAACGTGGTGGTGCCATGCGTTCAGGCTCGGTGCCACATAAATCACGTGCGGCATATTGCCCCGCAGCTAACGCATTGACTGCTTTGATTGTTTGCTCATTGGCATCAATTAAGCCTATTTGAGTAATAGGTTCAATACCTTGACCATGAAACTCACGCGCTTCTAGGGGTTGCCATAATGCTTGGCATGCGCCTAAGTAAGCCACTTCAAGAGCATGTTGATAACGGCTATCCGTATTTAAAGCGGGTAAATAAATAGCAGGGTTAACACTACCTGATGCTTTTGCCTCATTAATGGCTAATTTGGCTGCATCAAAATAACGACGAACGTCGTCATAATCTCTGTTTAAAGGGCCTGTTGGCGCTAACACGACACGTTTACCGGCAATCACTAACAAGGTGACTTGATTGCCTATGCGAGAGTCTACTTGGGCTTGGTCTAAAATTGCATCACGCAGTGGCGTATTTGGTAAATGAGAAAAGTCGTTGCTGATAATAATAAGTGCATCATGCGATGTACAATCTAGGCTTGCACTTACCGGCTTAGCCAGTACTGCTTTTGGATATGCCATAAAAAAGGATCCTGTTAGAAAACGTAGTCCCTATTATTATTTATTTAGCAATTTATAACCAGTGAACTGCGATAACCTGCATATTTACTGGCAACTTGGAGTTACACGTTTTACACATCTAAAATACTGAGCTGTAAATTATGCTCTGGTTGATTTTTAATACCCACGCCAATTCCTAATAAGCGCACCGGTTGTTGTAATCCACGTTGATAGGCTTTGGCGAGTAACTCTTTAAAAATAGCCGTGTTTAATTGATGCGCAGCTTGATCTGCTGAGGTCACTACAAAATTAGCAAATTTAACTTTAACACTTAATTTATTAATTTTATGTTGTAGTTGCTGTTTATTTAATCGAACCACGAGTTCATCTAACAGTTGCGGTAATTGTTCAAGGCATTCATCTAGGCTGTTTTTGTTGTATTCATAAGTATGTTCCACACTCAATGACTTACGTACCCGCTCGGTGGAAACGCGCCCTATATGCTCACCCATGCACTTTTGATATAACGACACACCAAAATTACCCACATGCTGTTGCATCCAATTAGCCCCTTTTTCGCGCACATCTTGCCCCGTGTATAACCCTTTTAAATTAAGCTTTTCTAGAGTTACTTTACCCACCCCTGGAATTTTACCTAATGGCAATTGGGCTAAAAACGAGTCAACCTGCTCAGGCAATACTACAAATTGGCCATTGGGCTTATTTTCATCACTAGCAATTTTGGCTATAAATTTAATTGGGGCAATCCCTGCAGATGCAGTCAGTCCTGTGGTATTAAAAATATCGGTACGAATTTGCTCAGCAATTAACGTTGCACTACCTTTAAAAGCAGTACTATGGCTCACATCTAAATATGCTTCATCAAGCGAAAGAGGTTCTACAAGGTCAGTATAGCGGTTAAAAATGGCGCGGATCTGTGTTGATACTTGTTTATAAACAGCCATTCTGCCAGGCACAATAACTAAGTCAGGGCAAAGCTGTTTGGCATGATAGTTAGACATAGCAGAGCGCACCCCATACTCTCTAGCAATATAGTTAGCGGTAGAGAGCACTCCACGGCGACTATTTCCGCCAATTGCCAGTGGTACGCTTGCAAGCTTAGGATTGTCGCGCATTTCTACGGCCGCATAAAAGCAGTCCATATCATATCTTACCTTGTTTAATTTAAGTTGAAATATTGACAAACCAGTCTAGAGTTAGAGTACTGTTAATTTTGTCAAGAAAAGTAATGTAAGGATAATATGGTGATTAAATGCAAGAAGGTCGAAGGAATTGAGTTTGGCCTACACACACTAACATCATACGTTTTACTGCAAGATGGCTTACCCCTTGTTGTACCAACTGCATTCTTATTTAATACTGCGAAAAATAACAAATTTAAAACTGTTAGAACTTATCAAAACCCGATCAAGCAATTTTTCACAATGATTGAGAACTCTATAAGAGCAGATGGCTCTATTAGCGATTGGAACTCATTAACCGATAATGAAATGTCCGGCTACCTCTATGGCTATTTAAGACAGAAAAAAAAGCTCAAGGATAGCTCAATACAAACGCATATCGCTGCTATATCAGAATTCTATCGTTATGCATATGACTACGGCTTTACGACACATATTCCTGACTTTTCATTTTCTTATCAAGACACTGGTGACACATCGACATTCCTTCGTAATATTTCAATAGAAATGCACGACATATACTTTACTGAACAAGAATTCGAGGATAAGTTAGTTGCCCAAGTTAGAAGCAAAGGGGACTTTATTAATGAACGAAATGAACTGATTTTGGCACTTGGTTACCAGGCAGGCTTTCGCTCTGGTGAGGTTGTTCTCGAAGAGAACATGAATATTGAAAAACTCAGACAAAAATTACCTGAAGTTGAAAATCGATTGCCCTCTACATTAAAATTCGACGTGTATGGTAAGGGAAGCGTATACCGAACTGTTATTTTCCCCGTTACTTTAGTGGATAGAATTTACAAATTTTTATGGGGTCGGGCAAGACACATTAAAAATGGCAATTTAATTTGTATGAAAAATGGGAAGCGCATTGTAAGCGATACGTTTGCAACCAAATTATTTCGTAAATGTGCAGACCATTATTGTCTTCGTCCCGAAATTACAGCTACTGAGCGTCTGCGTTGGAAAAATCGGAGCTATCACAAAGGACGAAAATGTTTTGCTACTAATGCTGTTTCTTTGTGTATGGCATTAAAAATGGACCCTTGGGTCTACGTACCTCAGTGGATGGGGCATACACAAAAAAGCACTACCTTTAAATACATCTATTTTGACGCACTGCTTAATAAACGAGAGTCCGTACTAACTAAATTAAGTCTTGATGATACTAAGTATGGCAAGCATCACTACGCAAAAAAAGGACGTGGATGATGAGTATTGAAGAAACTGAAGATGCCACTGGAAGCATTAACTCTATTGATGCAACATTTATATCTCTTGAAAATATGGCTCCCGCTACCGTAATTCCGATTAAAGTTTCAGAGACTGAAGTAACAGTGTTTTGTCAGTCAAGCGGCTGCACAAAACCTATTTTTAAAAAACTTAATATCCCTGTTGGCTATGAACACTTGCACATTATGCGCAATGTAATTTTGTATTTGCAATCAAATGACTTTTTGAAGAAAAGACCTTTAACTAAATATAACGAAATAACCAGGCAGACAAATTTCTTTACATTTATTACCAAGCACACACAGTATTTAAACGATGGTGTACCACTCAATGTATATGAAGAATACCTTCGCTATCGAACGAATCAATCAAAAATAAGTTTCTATAACGAAATGCTCAGTATAGTTGAACCTACAAAATGGCTGTTGAGGCAAAAAAATTACGCTCTACTTCCTGTATTTACTACCGATTTCATATCATATCTAGCGTTTGCGCCAGATATACCTAGCAACAGATATAATTCCACACCGGAGCCGTCATTAGTCGATTTATTTGGTGCGCAGAACTGTCCTTACAATGATACAGATATGATCAAAGCGCTTCGCCTCGCGTGTTGTTTCTTCAATGAAAAACTTGGCACTATGCGGTCTGATTTGTTGCAAGATAAAGTTCTTCAGCAATGGATAGCTAAACTGAAAAAAAACAATCTGATCAATCCATTGTTTTCAGCATGTTTTCAACCTCATTTATCTATAAAATGTAAAAAGATCTACAGTAAAACAAGCCCTGATAAATATCAAATATTAAAGAGTGCCTATAACCATTTATATAAGGTTATATTAGAGCAAAAAAACCCTCTTACCATTGAGTGGCTGTGCCAACATGAACTGCCTGAGGCGAGCAAATTAGATAGAAAAACAACTAAACTAGCCTGGGCAAAGCGATTCTTCAACAGGAAACAAGGAAAATTCGCTACATATTCGACTATGAAAATAACATATAAAATACAAAGCCTGAGTTCATTAACGTTTCGGTTCCTCAGTATCCCATCCGATATAGAAATGTTTTCAATTCAGTGTTTACTGGCTACCGAATCAATTCAACGACAAGGTTTATCTCTGCACACATTATCCGATTTCTCAATTACAGATAAAAGTCTGCAACTTGAGTATGGCAAAGGCCGCCGAAGTGCTAACTCAGCAACGCCCATTTACAGTAGAAAAAATATTATACATGACACATTGAAAAACTATCATGATTTGATGTCAGAAGCACAAACGACTCTTCCTAAGTCAGAGCAAGGTAAAACTTTTCCGTATAAATCAAAAATAATTAGCTCGGGGGCGATATCATCAAGCTCTAATGAGCTTGATTCGTTCATATCACTTTTACTGGACAGAAATAGCCTAATGCATGCTATATTTTCCGAAGAAACTGGTGACGAAGGCACTCCATTTTTATGGTTACTAGAAAGATTAGTCAAACATAATAATAAACATCGGTTAGAAAGGATCGAGTATTCAAGAAAAAATAGAGTTCGGAAAAAGCTTGGTTTGGATGCAATTAAATTAAACTCTAAGCATTCAGTAATATCTTTAAGCCCTACGGCTATTTCAATGTCACGCAAGCGTATGGATGATAGTACTAATGTTTATCAAAAAGGGAGCAAACCAACAAGCGATATCGACTCAAACGGTTCTGCTGAAGTTCAAGCAGAATTGACTGCTCATTCTGTAGCAATGAAGGCCAATATTTACAATGACCGTAGCAATTCACCTCAGAAAATAGAATCTCATCGTAGATTCGGTGCGCAAATCGGGGAGTTGTATGAAAAAGAAGCATTGAAAATCAGTGAATATATCAAGAATACAAAAGTGTTAGATATGCAACAAGTACGAAAAATCCTAGGTATCAGTAACTCCAAGGATGAGTTTGAGGAAATGCTTGAATCAATAGATCTGGACACTGAGATCTGGGGTGGTATCAACTATCAAGGTCAAACTCTTATTGTAACTACTGAAATCACCGCTGCGCTTATCACTGGATACATTGCCCACATCAAAAAAGAACTACCTTCTGTGCGCTTGGATAGCGAGCAAAAAGCATCAATGCTCAGAATTAATCTAGCGTACTTAAGTGAGATGCTTGAGCAATTCCCCTCCAATTTACAGCAAGCAGGCAAAGATATGCTGGCTGAATTTGACATCCCGTACCCTTCACTGCTTTAAGATCAATACTAATGGATCTCAATTTAATGAAAACCAACATAGCGCCTACAGGGCAAGATAATGATTCTCCGAAACTAGTCAATAAGTTAACTGATGATGTTTTTAAAATCACCGACAATATATCAGGCGAGGTAATAGACTTGGATGTTGCCTTTCCAGATGCCAATAACTACTGGCGGATATGGGGAAAACAACTGCTGATTAGAGTCTGTGGGGGCTATGTATCCCCAAACACGCAAGCATTAAGTGCAAGATTTTCAACTGTATTTGCAAAACTTATACAAGTAAAAAAGCTCACAGCATGGGCCACAAAATATCATCCTGACAGGCCACTAACTCAGTGGGGAGAAACCGAATGTTCATCTTATGTAAATGCTCTAGCATTTAATGAAATTGAACAGACAGATAATCATGAACGTTTTAAGAGGAAAAAATTACTTGCGTTCCATTCAATAAAGAAGGATATAACTTTATTAAAAACTACTGGGAAATATTATCGCAAGGGATTTTTGAATGATGGCTTACTGCTACACCTCCCTAAAAACTTTATCCAAACGGTGCTAAAGCAGAAGGTCATTGATATGGAGGTCGATTATGTTGAATGGTTAAAAGGAGATAGTTTGGCCAGGATCCCATTGGAGATCAGTATGGTTCTTCTCAGCGAAGCTATTGAAATCTTACGTCATTCCAGCACGCACCTACTGCAAGCGTATTTTCGCGCACAACGAGGAGAATTCAAGCTAAGCCCTCATAGTGTGGTTTTTCATGGGCAAGAAGGACTAGAGCCTAGACTTCAGTTATATATAAAGGGAGATACTTTAAGAAAACGTCAAGGGGGGGACAAAAACCTCAACAGTAAAGTCAAACAATTTGCTAAGAAGATTGAGCGAGAATACGCTAAATTACAAGGGCTTGATAAGGCACTTCCCATAAGTGATATCTTCACCTTAAAAGGGGGCGTACATGTTAATGAGTTATGCCTTGAAGTCTATAATGCTTGCATGATTGTTTTCCTCTGCCTCACAGGAATTCGCGTTCACGAACTATCGAATGTCGATGCTGATGATTACGATATTAAATCGGACGGAACTTGGATGTTTCGTACTAACATCAATAAAACACACCTCGGACTGAGCGAAATGCGTAGCATGTCAGGATTGGTAGCGGAAGCCGCAATGATACTCAATGACTTGAGCTATGTGCCTAAGCGCGGTCAAACTGACGAAGGTAGTATGCCTTTATTCGCACAATCCTTTAGGTCAGCTCACTTCGGCGCAACCCCATCAGACATCAAAACAAAAAAGTTAGGTATTAGCACTGGGAATATTAGAAAGAATGTTCAGGGGTTTTACGAAAATTTAATAAAAAAACATGGTGAGCATTTACGTCAAATTTGTGAAAGCATAATTCCCCATGGCTTCCGACATTGCTTTGCAGATTTTGCAATCAGGCGTTTCGATGGTGATGTTTTAGAGGCTATACGACAACATTATCGTCACCGTGTAGGTAGTCCATTCACAAGTTCTTACACTGATAGCAAGGGTTTTGATGATATCAGTCAGGGTGCTGAACGAAGATATATCAAGGAGTTACTGCAACGTATGGTAGGCGAAGACGCTGGCGATTTTACAGGAGCTATGGCGCTACACATACGCCATGAAGTCAGTAAGGTGGCATTCAGATCCCCTGAAGAATTAGATGAATTCATGAATGATTTGAGCAATGATTTTGACTCTTTGATACCACACGAGTTCGGTTTTTGCTTAGTATTGACGAAAACTAAACATCTATCAAAATGTCTAGATAAAAAAACGGGAGTACCTAATCTACTAAATGGATGTTTTGAACTGTGCTCAGGGTGCCATCACTCATTCAGAAGTAAGAAGAGTAACTACGACAGTGTGCTACGAAATGTAATCAGTCATCAGGATTTTTTAGACCGGTTTCCACTGAAAAATAGCCAGCATTTCAAAGTCAGTGAGCGATTAGTTGAACGTGGCAATAAAATTCTAGATGCAATGGAGTAGATTATGAAAAATTCAAAATTAGATACATTAAGAAAAAAACCTGTCGAAGTGGAACTACCCGACTGGGTTAAATCAGGCAATAAAATGACTAGGAAGCTATATTATGCAACGATTGAACTGGTTGAAGAATTAAAAATACAGATTAAAAATGGGGCTTCTAAAGACCTTAAAGTTACAGACCGAACCCTAATTAACGCCCATATTGCTAAAAAAGCTGATGTTAGCGACACCAACATTAGAAAAGATCGGCAAGAAGACTTGTTTAAATTTATTAAAGAACAGAATGATATTTTACTAGATATGTGGAAGCTAGGCGGCCGACATTCGACTGATGGGCGCAGGATGTCTAAACCTGAGCTAGAAATTGCTAAAAAATCCTTGCAGAGTGAAGTTAAGAACTTAGAGAATAAAAAGTACCATGAATTTTTCCGCGAGTTAATCAACTCACAAGTGATAGTAGAACAAAGATCATTGGCAAAGAGATATGCAGCATTACAAGCTGATTATAATACTGCGCAAGAAACTATTGCCAATTTAAGGCTAGCGCAACAACAACTCATTAAACAATTAAGTGAAGAAAACAAGTAAAATGTATTGCGATGATTCTAAATTTCAGCCTCCTTTTCCACTTTAAGTAGTATCTCTTTAAACTTATCGATCATTAAACTACCTTGTAGCTATTTATTATTTCATCACTCAGAAGTATTCTACTCATACAAATACTTCTGAAAACCAATAAACGTATCGCGTATCGCGGCTGGTGATCCAAACTCAATAGCGGCGTCGTTAATGGTGTTGTATTTAAGCTCTACTAAACTTCGCATTTTTTTAGGTGCGAGTTCTTGAACGCCATCTTCAATATATTTACTTAATATAAAGTTGATAAACTCTTGTTGTTTATAGTCGCTAAACGCTGAATTTATTTTAGGTTTTGCTTGTTGAGCTCGTTCTGTGCGTGTTTGTGCCTCTGAGGCATACGCTACGTACGATAAAACATCGTATACATCGCTGTCTTGAGCATCAATTACGGCCTTCATGCTGTCGAGTTTTTCACTGTCGTAACCCGCTTCAGTTAAGTCTTCTAATAACTTTTCGCGAGTGGTTGGGTCGCTCCAGATTTCGCGTAGTTGGTCTTCGTTTTCAAAAAAGCGTGGTAAGTCGTCAAACATACGTTCAACAAACTCTTTAGCTGTAATGGGCTTACCTTCCGCGCTCCAGTACATTGCTGAGGAAATATGCTTAATTTGCCTTGTACGACCGTCTGAGAGCTTTATTTCAAGCTTTTCACATACACATGGCCTTTCGCCACATTTATCACAGCCTTCAGGCTCTGGCTTTTCGCAAACACATGGCTTTTGTTCACACACTTTACAGGGTTTCTTTTCACCGGCACCATCGCCGCCAGTGTCTTCACATTGGCACGGGGTTGTGCCGCACTCTGGGCATACTTTGTTGGGTATTGGTTCACCATCCCAAGCTGGGTCAGCAAAGTTATGGTGCGCTTTTACAAAGTCGTAAATGGTAAAATAGTCTTTCCCATCGTAAGTACGAGTGCCTCGGCCTATGATCTGTTTAAACTCAATCATGTTGTTACAAGGGCGCATAAGCACAATATTGCGAACATTACGTGCATCTACACCAGTAGAGAGTTTGCGTGATGTAGTTAGAATTGTCGGAATGGTTTTTTCGTTATCACAAAAGGTTTTTAAATCGTTTTCACCCGCTACGCCATCGTTTGCGGTTACTCGCACACAGTAGTTGGTATTGGTGGTCCAACCCTTTTTCACCGCATACTGGTTGATAAAATCTCGCACCATACCGGCATGAACTTGTGTTGCACAAAACACGATGGTTTTTTCTTTAGGATTAAAGCGATCCATCCAATAGTGTACTCGGCGCTCTTCGCGCTGAGGTATGGTAATAATGCGGTTAAAGTCACCTTCTTTGTACAGTTTACCAGGCTCAGGATCGCCTTTTACAACAACACCATCCCCCTCTATGTACTTGTACTCATCCATAGTGCCAACAATGGGTAACACTTTAAATGGCGTTAAAAAGCCATCGTTAATGCCTTCTTTAAGGGTATAACTGTAAACGGGTTCGCCAAAGTAGCCATAGGTATCGGCATTATCGGTGCGTTTGGGTGTTGCGGTTAAACCCAGTTGCACAGCAGGGGCAAAGTAATTAAGAATATCACGCCATGCACTTTCATCGTTCGCACCACCACGGTGACACTCATCAATAATAATTAAATCAAAAAAGTCAGCCGGATATTGCTCGTAATACGGGTTTTCTGCCTTTTTGATTGGTGTATTTTCATCCTCTTCTGTTGTGGCTTTATTTAATTCGGTTTTAGGCCCACACATAAGGGTATGAAAAATTGTAAAAAATACGCTAGCATTTTTCGGCACGCCGCCTCGTTTACGAATATCTTCAGGGGTGATGCGCACAATGGCGTCTTCACCAAATGAGCCAAAATCGTTAAACGCTTGATTGGCTAAAATATTACGGTCGGCCAAAAACAAAATACGTGGGCGCTTTTTCGCAAGGCTAATGTCTTTTTGCGCGGTTAGGCTCCAACGGGTTTGAAATAACTTCCATGCGGTTTGAAAGCTAATACAGGTTTTACCTGTACCTGTAGCAAGCGTTAACAGAATTCGTGGTTCGCCCTGAGCAATGGCTTCAAGGGCATTATGAATGGCATTTTCTTGATAATAACGCGGTGCCCAATCGCCTTTGGCTTCAAAGGGAATAGTAGAGAATGCATCACGCCAAGCGGTAGTAAAAGAGGCTTCTGGTATATCGCCTTTTTGCTCAAAGGTTAAATCCCATAACGCTTGCGGAGACATATATTCATCTACCAGCGTCTCAATGCCGGTGAGCATATCAATCAGGTAGATATCATGGCCGTTGGTGGCATACGCAATACGGCATTGCAGGCGTTGTGCATAGTCTTTCGCTTGTCGCACACCTTCGCTATAAGTTAGGCTTTCTTTTTTGGCTTCTACGGCGGCAAGCTTGCGGCCTTTATATACCAGCACATAATCACACGGCACTTTATTAGCGCGTTTACCTCCGGCCATAATTTGGCCAGGGCAAATAAGCTCACGCCGAATAAAACTGTTATCAACTTCACCCCAACCCGCAGCAACTAACTTAGGATCAATTAAATCCGCTCTGGTGTCGGCTTCGTTACGCGTCCTTGCTTGTGACATTAGGCCACCGCTCCTTTGTTGGCACCGCCCTCAAGCGTTTTCGTTAACTCACCTGAAAAGGCTTTTTGTAGAATGGATTTTTTGAGTTCGTCAATTGCGGCTAATTTACTTTCATAAATTTTGTTAAGTTTTAATACTTCACGAGCCAACTCGTTCATAGTTTCTACTTCTATCTTTTGCTGCTCCATACTTGGACGCATAAAAATAAATGATTGAATCTGTTTGCCACTAATGTGCGGAACACCTAAACCTGTTTGAATAGATAGTACATAGCTCTCAAATAACTTACTGCCCATTAAATGATATAAATAGTCGGAATCAAGAGAGTCTGTGCATCGAAGTCTAGCCACTCGCTGAACAAGAAGAGCAGGTAAATCCTCTGATGTGATTTTAGCGTACTTCATTCCAGCCTTTACCCAAGTTCGATCCATAGCTATAAGAATGTCATCTTCCTTAAGCTGATATTTTTCATATTCATCAACTTTATCGTTTGCCCACAACTTAACTCCATCCCAACGTAGCTTACCCTGAACGATATTATCACCACGAATAAGGGGGATACTATCAGCGTGTGTAACGTATTCTTTGCTTTTAAATGCAAACCCAGTTAAGAGATTAATTTCTTGACCTAAAGTTGTTTCAACCCACCCCTCACCACGCTGGCTAAACACTTGCTGCAAGTAGCTTTCAAACAGCTCGCGGGCGTTTTTGAGGTTTTGTTCGGTTTTGGCGCGGGCTTGTTCTATATCGGCAAAGGCTTGATCGAGAATGGCGACGATGCGTTTTTGTTCGGGGATGGGGGGGATGGTTACAGGGAACTGTCTCAAATATCCTAACCCAACAAATTTTTGGGTTGTACCTTTCGCTTCGCTCTCCATCTTCTCAATCACATACGGTGATTCAAGATAATATTTTAGGAACTGGCTATCGCATTCCTCTCTCGCTTTAAATAGAGCAACATTCTTAATAGCAAAATTTGGGGGATGCTTAATTACGACTGGATTTCCGATAGTTCCAATCATCGCAAAAAGCACGTCTCCGATGTGTACGGCGCTTCGTTGATTGATTTTCGTGAAATCAGACTCGGATATATATTTAATTTTATCTAAGGTAATTTCGCCATTTTTCAAATTCTTTGAAGTAACAAGAGGGTATCCACTTTCTTGGTATTTAGGGGAGTCATGCGTGCCATCTCTCACATCGCAAACTTTACCCAGCGTAGTTTTCAGCCACTCCATCACAACAACTCCTGAATCTTACCCAGAATTGCTTCGCTCTCTTTATCCAGCGCGATGATTTCTTCAATAATCGCTTGCGGTTCACGCAGAGGCGCTTCTTCTGCTTGGTTGGGGTTTTTAACCGATAAATCCCATGTACCATTTCCCTTAGAATCAGTATCCAAATCAGTTATCGCTAATGACCAAGACTTAGCGCTTTCCTCAAAGCCCTTTTGTAGTTCAATAAACTCTTTTAAGTCTTTGTCGTTGAGTGGATTGGTTTTACCCAAGCTGCGGCCAGGGTCAAGCTGATAGAACCATGTTTTCTGTGTCGGTTCGCCTTTGGTGAAAAACAACACCACGGTTTTAACCCCAGCACCTAAAAAGGTTTTTGCTGGGCAGTCGAGTACGGTGTGTAAGTTGCAGTTTTCTAATAACTCTTTACGCAAGGCAATGGCAGCGTTATCGGTATTGGATAAAAAGGTGTTTTTAATAACAATGGCAGCGCGGCCACCAGGCTTGAGCATTTTTATAAAGTGCTGCAAAAACAAGAAGGCAGTTTCACCGGTTTTAATCGGGAAGTTTTGCTGAACTTCTTTACGCTCTTTGCCACCAAATGGTGGGTTAGCTAATACAATATCGTGCTGGTTGCTTGGAGTAATGTCTTGTAGATTTTCGCCTAGGGTATTGGTGTGAATAACGTTAGGTGCTTCAATGCCATGCAAAATCATGTTCATAATAGCGATAACGTACGCTAACGACTTTTTCTCTTTGGCGTAAAAGGTGTGTTCTTGCAAAGTTTTTAAGTCACTGGTTGAAAGCTGCTTATTGCTTGCACCACCTTGGCGAAGGTAGTCGTAAGCTTCACACAAGAAGCCTGCCGAGCCTGCTGCACCATCGTATATGGTTTCGCCAATTTGTGGCTGTAATACGTCGATCATCGCACGGATTAATGGGCGTGGTGTGTAATATTCGCCACCGTTGCGACCAGCGTTGCCCATGTTTTTAATTTTTACTTCGTACAGGTGTGAAAGCTCATGTTTTTCTTCTTGTGAGCGAAAACGTAATTCGTCTACTTTCTCTAGCGCGTCACGCAGTGAGTAGCCACTTTGAATTTTGTTTTTAATTTCGCTAAAGATCTCACCGATCTTATATTCAATGGTGTCAGGGCTTTTAGCACGAAGTTTAAAACCTTTAAGGTAAGGGAATAACTCGCCATCAACAAAATCCATTAAGTCGCTGCCAGTTAAGGCATTGTCGTGATCAAACTCACCATTAGCAGTTTTAGGCGCAGCCCATGAACTCCAGCGGTACTCTGCATCAATAATATATTGGTAGTCTTCTGCCATTAACTCGGCTTCTTGAGACTTGGTAAACTCTAAGTCATCAAGATATTTTAAAAATAGCATCCACGACGATTGCTCGGTGTAGTCTAGTTCACTAGAGCAGCCTGCGTCTTTATGGAAAATGTCGTCGATATTTTTAAAGGTTTGTTCAAACATGTAAATTAAGTCCTTATTAGCCAATGAGTTTAAGGTGATTTTTTTACTAAAAGCAACTCACTCGCTTATTTATATTCCTGAGGTAATAGTGATTAATATACCCTAATTAATTAAAAAATTAATAATATATTGGTACCAAGTAGTTTTTGGTTAATCTAGGTCAATTTTATACTTTTGCCTTGCCGGTAGTATCTCTTCAAACTCACAATTTAATGCGTTTACTAATTTATATAAGGTTTCGAGCTTAATATTAACATTGCCTCTTTCCATTTTTCCGTAATTACCGCGCTCTATACCGACATAGGCGGCAAACCCTTCTTGCGAATAGCCTGCTTCTTTGCGTTTTTCTCGTAGCTTTTCACCAAAATGTTTAACTAAATCACTCACCTGATTTTCCTCAAGGCAAAATGATTAGATTTTCATGTTGAGGGCTTAACTACCACGCCCTATAATACCCATTATTATAAGAAGTTTATTAGGATTTACTTTGAAATTTGACCCTCTCGTAGCTCAAATTATTGTTGCACCAAATTTTGATAACTTTACAACAAGCGATGTACGCTCGGCGTACTTAGCATTAAAAAGTGATTCTTCTTTAGTACCTACAGCAGTTAGGCGAAGTATATATGCCGAATTGGTCAAGCTTGTTAAAAAAGGCTGGCTGAAAAAGGTGGTATCAAATAAAAAAGGATTTACGCGATTCAATAAAACTGAGAGCTTTAACGTTGAGACAATTACTCACTTAGCTAGTGCCATACCTATTGCAACTACAGAAAAGGCGGATGATAAATACGCGCTGTTACTTAGTAAGTTAAATCATTACAAAGCCGAGCTATTATTGAATATGGGTGAATCTGAGGCATATAAAGAGCTTTATTTGGAGTCACCCGAATTAGTAGATGAACTTCAGCCCCAATATAACAAAGCCAGAGACAACAACACCAGAATACTTGGCAAAATTAGAGCAATTGAAGGCTTACTGAAGCAAAATGAAGCATTAGAGAAAATATGAAACTAAGACTATGGCAAGCCGAATGTATTAATTTAGCGCTTGCACAATATCAGAATGGAGATAGCCACTTTTTAGCTTTGGCAACTCCTGGGGCGGGTAAAACCTTAATGGCTTCGGAATTAGCTAACCAGTTATTAAAAAATAATATGGTCGATGTGATTATTTGTTTTTCACCGTCGTCTATTGTTTCTCAAGACTTTAAGGAAAGCTTACAGCTAAAAACGAATGAACGATTTGATGGGCTTATTGGCGCTAAAGGTAGAGCTTTAACCTATCAAAGCTTACAGTATTTAGATGTGCACTTTTGGCAGCTATTTGAACGGTATCGTGTTTTTGTAATATTTGATGAAATTCATCATTGCGCTGGCTCTAATATTGACAATGCCAATGCATGGGGTGAGCAGATAATTCTTAACATTCAAAATAAAGCACAATACACATTAGCCTTAACAGGCACCCCTTGGCGATCTGACGCTGCTCCTATTGTTCTTTCATCATATCAACAGCCTAACAATAAAATAGCGTGTGACTACGTTTACGGGCTTTCTGAGGCTATTGGAGATAATGTTTGTCGGGTTCCACAAATAGTAGCTGTTGATAATAGCCGTATTACAGTTGTGGATGACGCTGAAACCAAGACATTTAACAGCTTTAAAGCGTTATTAAACGACTCTGGCGTTTCTTATCAAGAAGTTATTGAAAATGAAGCGGTAATAAAATACATGGTTTCTTCAGCTCAAAAAAAGCTTACTTCAATCAGATTGAAAAACCCCGATGCAGCAGGATTAATTGTTGCATCGTCTGTTGAGCATGCCCATCAAATCTCTATGTTAATGCGAACTCACTTTGACGAGGATAGCACTGTTGTAACCTACCGAGAAAATGAACCTACAAGTATTATTCAGCAGTTTAGGTATGCACAAACTAAGTGGATTATTTCTGTTGGTATGATTAGCGAAGGTACAAACATTCCTCGTTTACAGGTTTGCTGTCACCTTACAAACATAAAAACAGAAATGCATTTTAGACAAATATTGGGCCGTATATTGAGGATAACAAACTCTAAAAACCAAGAAGCTATTATGTACATGCCCGCCGAACCTAAGCTTTTAGAGTATGCGTATAGGGTTAATCAAGATGTTCCATTTGAAGCTGATGTAGTTAAGTTTGAAAAGATTGAAACTGCTGCTGGAGAAAACACTGTAGATGAAAATTCAAGCGATATTACTTTTAATAAACAAAGTAAAAAACCTTCCAAAACCCAGTTCGATTTTGATAACTTTGCTGACTTTTTTGAGCAGCCAGCTATGAACAATGGACCTGAAGCAACAGAGAAACATTTTTTAACCGGTGCCTATGAGCGAATTATTAATATATCAGGCCGCTTTCAGCAAGAGGCTATTGCTTTGGGGTTAAGTGAATTGCGGTAAATACGCTAGAATTTATCTCAAGTAGACCTCTACAGGTAACATCGATTTCAGTTACACGAGGAAACATAATTTAATTTAAGGTGTTGCTATGTATAGCTTCTCTGAAATTCACAAACAAATAGACCTTATAGAGATTTTAAGCAATAGAAAGATCTGTGATAAATCTAGTTATCTAGAACAAATTAACTTTATACATCAAGGTGTAGATATCAAAAATGCTGAACGTTTAAGGATAGAGTTAGGCTGGAGTATACGAATATTTTCTTCAGCTATTAGAACTAGCAATAGCTCATATGTACGCTATAAAAAAGAATTAAAGCTTTTAAATACGACTTTAAGTGAAAATATATTTGAAGTTGCAAAAACCTGCTATTTTTGCCTTGATTACTTTGAAAATATAGAACGTTTTAATATTTGGTTAAATACCCCTTCACTTCAATTCGACTCTAAAAAACCTTTAACATTTATAGATACTATAGCTGGCCGTGAATTTATTAAAAATACCGTAAACAGGCTCAAGTATGCCTATAACGCATAAAAGAAAAGTGTTTGAGCCAATAGGTTTAATTTTCAAATTAACTACACGTCAGAAATCTCTTTTACTTCTGACGAGCACATGAATATTGTTGATATAGTAGAGATTATAGAAGAAAAGAAATCATTTAATTTTGATAATTTAGCAGAAAATGCTAACTGCACGTTATTAGCGGACGATAAATGCCAGAATATAGAAATGCTCACGAATTTAACTGATTCTATCACTATAAAGATGAGTCAAAAAGTTGGTGAGACTATTAAGTTCTTCAATGAAGGGTTTTTGCTGCCTCCTCAAATAATTTATATCTCTGGAGTGTTACCAAAATTTCATACCAGCATCAAAGATATAAAGCCTAACGATTCAGTTAAAATTGAATGGATGCCCCTCAGGATGATTTTCACTGCCAATTAGCTACAACTCAAACATTGATAATTAACAGGTTACTGATTGATCCCTACAATCAACGGACAACATAAAAACATTATTTGAGCAATTATTTGGACATTAAAATACTAAATAATTTTTTAAATTTGATAGAGGGTATCACTGACGAACGATTCCCTAATTTATCTAATATTAAAAGTCCCAATGTCCACATTGGAACTTTAGCTGATAACATTAAATTATCTTGTATGGCATGCATTACAACAATAATAGCAACCATCAATATTATGAGATGGATAACTTCTTTTAGCAGATGTAACTGCATCAGTACAACTATAGAAGTTACCCAAATCTATACGATTTTGATAGTCAGGCAAATGATTACAAGTTTCTTCATTATGAACTTCATGATAACCATCTGCTTGTGCATTTTTGTTAATGATATATTTAGCCATTAGTAATAACCTTATCTTCCACGGAAGAACAAAATGACTACTCCAAAATAATATTTTCTTTTAAGAAAAATATTACATATATTTGCAACCGCAATTCGGAATAGCCTTATTTTGAATTAGAGAAGTAACATGGCTAGTCCGCCAAGATTTGCATGTTTCTTCTCGCCTATCCATCTAAAACACACCATATGGTATGTTTTCACTATGGATAGACACAAGATAGTGAGGTTTCTTTTATATTACAACCCCTAAACTTTCAATTTTTCCTGTAAGCATAACCAGTATATTTTGGGGTTAGTAATTGTTAACTTATTGTAGCTTTTTCAATTAGCTCTTAAAGAAACGCAACTGTTTTTAAGTATATTTTACCCACTAAAAAAATTTCCCTTTATCCATAATTGTTATTAGTGAACCTTAGTCTCCTTGGCTTATAACGAGGCTGTAGAATAACTCGTTTTTAATTTATTTTTATTGATGCATTAACCATAGCTGAGTTCCTATTTTGATTCAATCGGTTACTTCGATTTTACGTGAAATATAAAAAGAGGATTTGCTGTTGCTTTAATGGGCGTTTTGGAAGGTATCACAGGTGTTTGAGTGGATTATTTGAGGTGATAAGGGCTTACGCTAATTAATGCATCGTGTTTCTCAGCTTTTCTAGATTATGAACAAGGCAATACAACTGCCATTGCGCATTCACTTTCGTTTGTCCACGTAAGGTCAACTTATTCATGCCTTTATTGACAGTAATATTCCCGAACACTGGCTCTATACAGCCGAGTCTTTTACTGTACTGTCGTCGTCCCATTGGGCTGTCTATTTTGGCCTTCATTTTGTCGATATAGCTGAGCTGTTTACGCGATTCATCATTTTTAAACTGTACTTGCCGCCCTGTTTTTGTCGGTGGCTGTCGCATGCATTGCTGTTGCAGTGGGCATACTTTGCAATCTTTTAAGTAACCGCAGAATCGCGTGTATTTTTGGTTGTGGCTTTTTACATTGATACCACTTCGCCACATGTCATTGCCTGCGGGACAGCGGCAGGTTTGTGTCGTTTCATCATAATGGAAGTCCTCTGAAGTAAATAAGCGTGGCTTACCTTTACTGCGTTTTAGTCGGCGTTTTTCTTGCTCTGTTTCGTATGTTTCGCTGTCTTTAAATAACGGGTTTCGTTTTCTAAATTGGTTATCCGCAATGTAAGTATCAAAGCCACTTTTCGCCATGTATTCAAGATTCGCTTCGCTATTAAACCCACTGTCTGCGGTGAACTTAATCGTTTGTTCGTCTGTTGATTTGTCGGTATTCAATTTATCAAGCTGCTGCTTTAATTGCTTAACTGCTGGCTGCAAGGTTTGTTGCTCACCCACCGAGCCCCATGCCTGCAGTATAATTTGATGTTTATCGTCATTTATCGCTATCCCATTGTAGCCTTGAATTGTGCCTTTTGACGTGGTCATTTTCGCGCTATCGGGGTCGGTAATATTACTTTTAATGGGCTTGCCTTTGCTGCCCGTTTTTTCCTCGTGGGTCGCTAAGAACTCCGTGATTTTATCTGCACTTTTATCCAGCTTTTCTTTTTGCTTTAAATCCTGTGTTATCAACTCTTCGCTCAGGCTATCTTGTGATTGGTGACGTTCGATAATACGTTTACTCGCGCGTTCTAGTTTTGCTTTTTTACGCCCTAGCTCATCGAATGTGCCGCTCCATTCTTTACTCGCATTCGATTTCAATTTGCATCCATCAATGGCAAACATGTTGCGACCTATCAAGCCTTCTTCGTCGCATATCATCAGTACTTGCGTAAACAGCGGTTCAATCTGTTCGTGCATTTTGGCCACGAATCCCGCTACCGATGTGTAATGAGGTTGAATATCACCCGACACACTCATGAACAAAATATTCGTCTCACACGCCTTAGCAATACGGCGGCTGCTGATCAAACCATGTGCATAGCCGAGCAAAATAATCTTTAGCATCACTGAAGGTGGATACGCCGCCGCGCCCGTTTTATCATTGTTATACCACGCGTCAAAGCCCGACAAATCGAGTTTATTTTCGACAATATAACAAAGCGCATACTCAAATGTACCTGGCAATATTTGCTCAGCAAAATTAATTGGAATGAATTTATTTTGGCAGGATAAGTCAGGCTTATAGTTGGCCATAACAATTTACCGTGGGTGAATAATATCTATTAGATCACAGTAACCCTGTGGGTTCAAGGTTAAAAAACAATCAAATAAAATGTGTAGAACCAGTTCCTAAAAAGAGTAATTCTACAACCTCAACGCCTCAATAATATGCTAAGCTAGTTTGCTTTATTGCTCTGTTTGCAATCCCAAGCAACACTTATAATCTAGATCTTACAAGGTATGCTACCTTGTAAAGTTGGATATCATCAACGTCCGTTATTCGCTCTTTTGAGGCATTCGCATAAACACGTTTTGGAGCAAAGGCGAGTTAAATACATAACCCGCCTCTGGACAATTATGAGTTAGTGTCGACGGGCGGTTCTGTGCCATACAGCGGTCGTTAACACTTCGCTAAGCGGAAAATAATGGTTGGCTATAATCGCATAGCGATGGCCAACTGTTATTTTTCCGTTTAAGCAACTAGTTAGTTTTTGTCGCCTATAGCATTTACTTCAAAGAAACCGCCACATGGTCGAGTTCCATCTTCAATACCATTACAAAACAAACCTTTAGTTGAAAGGTTGTTTTCAATCATTTTATTAATTACATCGTCTACACGTAAGCTTGGCTTGCTGCATAATTCTTTAGAGCAATATATAGGAGTATTTATATCAGAATAACTTCGTGATATGGGTGGTTCACTACTACCCATTTCGTCGAATTCAAAGATATAATTTTTAGTAATATTTTCTTGATTGGACATATTCACCCTTTTGAAAACTAACAGCTTATTGAACACGGTTTTGGTGGTTTATAACACACCAAAAAAGCCTATATTACATACCCTGATAATTTCACCAATAATTATCATTGTAAACACGTAATTACAATAGCTAGGAATTAAGCTCGTTATTTTGCATCAAAACGACGGATAGTAATGTTATCGGGCAAGGTTAGGCTCCTACTCGAAATAAATTTAACTTTTCAGTGAACAGCCTAGCTTCGCAAAAGTACCAACCACTGACATTAGCAACGCACTAAAAAAGCCTACGATTGCACCGTGAACCCACATTGAAGACATCGTTCGCCACCATAGTTTTCATTGTAACTAAGCCCTAAACCACTGCCACATTCAGGGCAGAATTCTGATATATCTAGTGATGCCCATTTCCAAACGTCCGCATACTCTGGAATACCATCACTATCATGCCCTATCAGTTCACCAGCATTAGTTTGTTTGGCTATGTAGCTACAGTAACTGTGCACTTTTAGTAGTTCTAAAACTATCTCGTGATTTATTTCGAACCACTCGCCAATAACGTTTACAGTGCTGTATTTCTGATGAAATTCTTTTTCTAGTTTCCGGTCTTTATCGCTGTTGATCCACCCCATAAGAGCTAATCTTCGGGAGTTGCCCGTTTGAAGAGTTTTAAGACGTTGAGTTGGGTTATTACTAATACCGATCTTAATTCTTTGGTTCACCAAGTCTTCATTTTCAATGATAAAGTAGAGTGCCATATATCTCCTTGTAGCCCTAACGATTCTATAGAAAAACCCCAACAGCCGAATTCAATTAAATAATAAGCTCCTACAGCAAACCTAAGAGCTTTCTCACACTAGGTAATGCATTTTGAACTCATAAAAGCGGTCTATTTTCTTAAAAAAGAGTAATTCTACAGCCTCAACGCCAGCTGCAAGCGCGCCGCTTTTTGGCATCGCCTTGACTGCTTTTGTTAGCCTCTTGCTTCGCGCCCGGGCTCATCTTCGGCTACTCGGTAGCGCCAGTAACGATCCGGCTTTACCCAGACAACATTATGCTCAGTAATGTTCTTAAACTCAGCTAAGACTTCACGACCTAACACAAGATTACCGTCTGCATTTTCGCGCAAGAGCTTTTCGGCACCATCCTTTATAAGATGATCGACCGCATCGTCTTGGTAGATGCAGCCATCCTTTTCAATCTGAGATAGCATCCATGAAGCTGTTTGCTTAGCATCTGTCATGATTAAGACTTATCTACGGATTCTAGGGAGTCGTTAGGAAAATTACCCTGCTCAAGTTTCTTCCCCGCAAACCACTGGCAAATATAGTACGCAGCATGCTGTGACGGTACAGAACGAACAGTCATCTCTGGACCGCCAGACTTGATCTTTACGATATCTCCGACTTCGAAATTAGCGTTTTTTGTCATGAATACACCTCTTATTTTTTCAGTTTATTGACTAACGCCGCGAACAGCTGCGGCTTTGTAGTGGATTGTTTTGCATTGTTATACGCGCCTACTGGTTTAAATAGGGGCTCATTTTGTTTTTTAGCTCTGTTAGCCGCTTGCCAAACCAAAAAAGTGTTTCTTGTGAAATTTTAAACCCTTCAACAAACTCAGGGGTTCCTGAAATCTCCTTTCCATGCTGTTTAAAGCCGGTAATCTTGAATGACTCCGAATGCATTAAGTCAAGAAGCTCGAAAATACTGGAATCTTCAGAAAATAGAAACCTGGATGCTTCTTTACTGGCAATAAAAGAACGGTGGGTTTCTTGGCTAACTTTCTCATCAACAAGCTCCTGATAGAAGCGGAGTGTGTCTGTGTATACAGAAAAGCGCTTATTATAAAGATCAAGATTTAACTTTCTTTTATTAATTGCCATTTGTTGATATGCGATATAAGCCAGAAATGCAGCCATTATCGCTGACGGAATAAGCTCTATTAACTTTGAACAAATCATTTATTGCGACTCATTAATTTCGTATAACACCTCAAACACCGGCATGGTGAAGTTGGCGGCTTTTTTGGTACAAAAAAGATGACAGCTTTACCATGTCCGAGAGCTTTGACTTGTTAGAACTTGTTGGCACAGAACTAGATCTCCACTAGCTCGGCTATTTTTTCTGCTACAACTGTCATTGAATCCTCTGAAGTATCCAAACCAGTTCTGGAGGCCAGCATAGGACTGACATTTCGTAGAGCTTCATATGTTGTGTTATGTACTATGGGGATAAGTTGGTTACCTGCTAATAGAGTAGAAAGCTCTTTGTCTGCCACACTTTCTTGGGGCAAACGCTCCAACATTGCTGGGGTAACCAATACAAGTCCAATTCTGGAATTAGCTAACCCCTTGTCAATAGCTCGCATCATTGGGATCCCAAGCCCAAGGTCGTTTTCGCTGAACCAAACTTTGACACCAGCAGCTACAAGTAAATCATGCAGTTCTTTAGCTGCTTCTTTGCGATCGCCCCAAGCATGACATAGGAATACATCACGAAGATCAGGCTGCTGTGCTGCTCGCGCCTCAACAGTTTCTCGAATTGGTTCAAGTGATTGAATTTGAGAAGGTGTATACGATACAGACGAGCCAGATTTAGACCAGCGCGGCTTCGTGCTACGGCTTGATCCACCGACGCTACTCCGACTACCGCCAATGCTACTCGACGGGGAGTAAGATGGAGATGAATATGAGCTATAACCACCACCTCCATATCGACCGTATCGCCCACCACATGCGGGGCAATTTGCTGCTGCCGCAGCCGAACGATGTCCTCTTGATGGTGCTGTGCATCTTGCCATGTTTCCTTACCTCGCAATTTATTTGAATAGTTCTAACATTTTATAGTGCGCTCATCGCGCATATTTCTGCCGACTTAACGCTCATTTATCTAGCTTATATAGTTTTAACAAATAACCTAAGGTATTACTATCACAAAGTTTTCTAAAACTTTTAAGTAAAATTAAATGAAACAATATGCGCGCGTCGCTCATTTTCATGAATATATGAGCAAAGGGCTATTTAGCTAATTAATTAACGACGATTTTTTTTGCCAATCTCAATGACCGCTTTTCGCTCAAAGCTAAACTTCGTAAAAGTGCCAATTGCGGACATTGATAGCAACGCTCAATTAAGGTGTAAGACACACGATACTGATGCTGTCACATACCCCTTAATCATTAAAACCGACGCATAGTAAAAATGCCATGCGTGCCGAACCCCTCTTAAATTGTGTTAGGTGTGTTCTAAATTAGTACTTTTTGAAGTTATCTAAGCTTCTTCCACCTTCACTGGATATATTTAAAATACGGCAAACAACTTCAAAATACTGAGGCTCAATACCTTCGATTTCTTTGTATTCGCCATGATCGTTAAGTGATCGAATCGTCGGGTAGTTTCCCCACAAGTTATTGCTAGTTATATAATCATTTACTTGTGTGTGTTTTGAGAACCCATTTGCCTTAAAGATACCTATATATTCTTGAATTTCTGAATTCTCGCCTTGGCTTAAACTCATCCCTTTCAAAACGCTATTTGCTCTATACTTTGTACTGTACTCCTTATAAAGTAAATACTGTTTCTCGAACTTAGTGTTACCACATGAGACTAACAGTTGGAGTTGGTGCCAGCTCAATTTCACTATATTTGTAATGTGTATTGTTGAACTGTGCCCCTTTCGATTCGTCATCTGAACGATTTCATTTACCTTAAAGAGCGCAATTTGGCGGTAGACCACCGGGTCATACTTGAATTTTCTTTCAGCTGCTACCGCTGTAGGGAAAAGAGCTTTATGTTGCTTAGTCGATGAAACTTGAGGTGTCACAAGTCGAGCAGTCACTCGTTCAGGCTTGGGGGCTGGGTCAGGTTTTAATGCTTCTTCAATCGTTTTTCCAATCTGCAATTTTCCGAGTACTTTTTCTGCAGCCGTCCGACTAAATTCTTGATGGATTAACTCTCCATTTTGAAAAATGCCATAATGTGTCCCAAGACTGTTACTGCTAATTCTATTAATTTTAAAACTCATTCTTTAACTGACCTCATGAACACTTAATGCCGCCAGCACGCACGGTTTTGTAATGGTGGCGAAGCCGCAACGAAAAGTAGTCGCTGTGCCTGGCCTTGTTAGCTTTGTCCCGAAAGCAAATCATATAAATGCGCTTTGAATTCATCAGTATGAAAGCATTGTGTCGTAATGTCTAAATACTTATATGCTGCCTCTGATTTTTTTAGAAGCCGTTTATCCCTCGATACTACACACTTAAAATAGGACCCGTTAAATGCGTGACGACTATCAGCTAAGCGTGAACCTTTTTTGTACGTCCTCTTTGAGTCACTCCAGAAGCCGAATGTATCGATAAATGAAAACAAACTAACTAATTTACAGTTCCGTAGATGAGATTCTATATTTGCGCCCATTGACTCCCATACCAGGGAGAAGTGCTCTCGCATATTCTGCTCAGAGTAATCCAACATATCGTTAAGCGTTCTCGGAGGATCTATTTGTCCTTCTTCACGCTCATACTCGTAATTTGATAGCGCCGAGTTTATCTTGGTAATCGCTTCTTCAGCTGATAGGTTATTTAGGTCATCCGTTGACAGGCCATAAGCAGTTCTAGCCTCTAACTGCTGCTCGAAAGAAATAAAATTAGCAAAATCAGCTTCCCAATTTTGAGATAATGAAACTTCGTTTATTGTTTCATAAACCTGAGTAGTAGACTCAGTACGAAATTGAAGACTATTGATACTGTGTTCAAAATAAACATTACGGCTTAAGTCAGATAACAGCATCAGCCTAGATTCGTTTCTAGCTTGCCTTTCGTTGTCTGTAATTTCAGAAATTTGCTCTGCGGAAAATGGATAACAGTATGGTCCTTCATAAATGCTCCTCATGACTAGCCCAAGAAGATCGTTCTCGCGCCCATCGGCCATATCAATGATGACATTACTATCCAAGTAAACGGGAACTCTTTCCACGAAACCTCCTGGGGCTAACCAATTTAATAGTGCGCTCATCGCGCATATTTCCGACGACTTAACGCTCATTTATCTACTTTATATAGTTTTAACAAATTACTTAAGGTATTACTATCACTAAGTTTTCTAAAACTTTAAAGTAAGTTTAATAGAATAATACGCGTGCATTGTTCATATATTATTAGCATATGAGCAAAGAACAATTTGAACAATCAATTTACTTATATTTAGCCAACCTCAATGACCGGTTATCGCTCGAGGCGGCCTTCGCCAAAGTGCCAAAAGCAGCTATTCAGGTATAACTCGTTTCTGCCCCTAAGTGGGTTAACGTAAATATTCTAAGGTCGGCTTTGAGCGAACTATAGATGCTCTTATCATTTTACATTATTTAATTATTATAAAGCGGACATTCAGCTAACTCATTCCTTTACGAGATTATAATTTGAAAGATTACCTCTTTTATGCGAAAATAATTAGCCTGTTAGTACCTTATCAAAAGGATAACGTTTTGCGTATTACGCCACCCTAGGCGTTCACTCCTGCCTTAAGTCACACATATTAACGTGACACATTTTATGCCGTACTTCGGTAGGCTTCGTGCCGAAAAATCAAAATCTGACAATCAACATAATAAATTCAGTCGCTAGTGCGGCCTGATTCTGTATGCCTTTGTTGTCGCTAAATTTATCAATAAGGTTATCTATGCTTGAAAAAATGAAACTTGAATGGTTCTCCAACATCAGAGGAGATCTCTTAGCTGGTATTGTCGTTGCGTTGGCACTAATACCTGAGGCGATTGCATTTTCGATAATTGCAGGAGTGGACCCTAAAGTGGGTCTGTATGCCTCATTCTGTATCGCCGTTGTTATAGCATTTGTAGGGGGGCGTCCTGGCATGATCTCCGCTGCAACGGGCGCAATGGCATTACTCATGGTTACGTTGGTGAAAGAGCATGGCCTTGAATATCTCCTTGCGGCAACGCTACTCACCGGTGTTATTCAAATAGTCGCAGGCTACCTTAAGTTAGGAAGCCTAATGCGTTTTGTGTCTCGCTCAGTCGTAACAGGATTTGTAAATGCGCTTGCCATTTTAATTTTTATAGCTCAATTGCCTGAGCTTACCAATGTGACTTGGCATGTGTACGCTATGACAGTGGCAGGCTTAGCTATCATCTACTTATTTCCATATATCCCGGTTATCGGCAAAGCTCTCCCTTCGCCCTTAGTATGTATTGTTGCTCTCACCGCATTTGCCATGATCATAGGCCTAGATATCCGAACCGTAGGTGATATGGGGGAATTACCGGACACACTTCCTATTTTCCTATGGCCTGATGTGCCACTAAACTTAGACACATTAATGATTATCCTTCCTTACTCTTTAGGCCTTGCTGTTGTTGGTCTTTTAGAGTCAATGATGACAGCAACCATAGTTGATGATTTGACCGACACCAAAAGTGACCGTAACCGCGAATGTAAAGGTCAGGGCATTGCTAACATTGGTTCTGGGTTACTTGGTGGTATGGCTGGTTGTGCCATGATAGGGCAGTCTATTATCAACGTAAAATCCGGTGGTCGTGGACGGTTATCTAGTTTTGCAGCGGGTATGTTTTTACTTGTTATGGTTGTTTTTTTAGGCGATTGGTTAAAACAGATCCCTATGGCGGCACTGGTGGCCGTGATGATTATGGTTTCAATCGGAACCTTCTCATGGTCATCAATTAAAGACTTAAAAAAGCACCCAATATCAACCAATATCGTCATGATCACGACCGTTATTGTTGTGGTGGCAACACATAACCTGGCGATTGGTGTCTTCGTTGGTGTGTTATTGGCAACGTTATTCTTTGCAAACAAAATTGGTCGCTTTATGGTGGTTAAAGCAACGCAAACTGATGATGCTTCACGGACTTATCGTGTAGTTGGTCAGGTTTTCTTTGCCTCATCTGAACAGTTTATCGATTCCTTTGATTTTAAAGAAGTGGTTGATAAGGTAACCATTGACTTAACTCATGCGCACTTTTGGGATATTACCGCCGTGTCTTCATTAGACAAAGTCGTTATTAAGTTTAGACGGGAAGGTGCGGCAGTTGAAATTGTTGGAATGAGTGAAGCAACTGAAACTATTGTTGATAAATTTGGCGTCCATAACGATCCAAAAGAAGTTGAAAAATTAATGGCTGGCCACTAAGGAGAAAACATATGAATAAGATAATTACTTGTATTGATGGCTCAGCGGTTTCTGATCAGGTGTGCGCAGCAGCTTGTTGGTCTGCAAAACAGTTGAGTAAACCTATTTTGCTACTGCATGCGATTGAAAAAAATCACTCACCAATTACGGAGGATTTAAGCGGGGCTATTGGCCTTGGGGCTCGCTCTTCACTTCTCAATGAAATGGCCAACTTAGACGAGCAACGCAGTAAAGTTGCTTTATCCCTTGGCAAGGAAACCTTGGCGCACTCCAAGGCATTTTTAGTTGATAACGGGTGTCATGATATTGAAAAAACGCAACGCCACAGTGGTATTGTTGAAGCCATTTGCGATCTTGAAAATGATGCAAGACTCATTGTGATTGGTAAGTCTGGTCAACAACATGCTGGAGATTTCAAGACGCTTGGATCTCACATTGAGCAGATTATTCGTCGGGTCCACACGCCCATACTGATTGCTAATCAGTCTTTTAAAACCCCTGAAAGCTTTATGCTTGCCTATGATGGCAGAGAAACAGCGGATAAGGCCGTGCAGCGTATTATTGATGGTGGACTGCTGCACGGTTTGACCTGCCACCTCGCTACTGTAAAAAATAGTGCACCGAATATCGAGGAAAAATTCAAGCAGACTAAAGAGTTGTTGGAGAATAAAGGTTTTGAAGTCAAAGCCTGTTTTTTAGAAGGGCAAATTTTTGATGCTTTGATGAAGTACAAGGAAGCGAGTGGTGTTGATATGCTTGTGATGGGCGCTTTTTCTCACTCTAAATTAGCAAGTGTATTTTTGGGTAGTAATACGCTAAAAATGATTGAGCAAACCGCGTTACCTATGATTGTTTTGCGCTAAGCAAATCACTTCTAGTATTACTAGCAGCCGCGCTTATTGTTTCGGCTGCTTTTTCATTTCAATAAGCTTCGGCTTAATTTGGCGTCCAAGCATTGTTCGCACTCTTTCAATGAGAGACCTGCGCTTTGAAGTTGTTGAATCAGCATCAGTCGCTGCAAATCGTTTTCGCTGTAATAGCGGTATCCATTGTCAAGGCGCTGACCGTTAATCAGCCCTAACTTCTCATAATAGAGTAAGGTGGTGCGAGATATCCCCGCCTTTGTTGCCAGTTCCGAAATCAAATACATGTGAGATTTGACCTAGATGTTGTTCGTATGTAGAGAGTATGAACTATGGAGTAGTAGACAGGTCAAGCGGCCGTGTTCGAATTTTTCGCCAACAGTGGCAGAAGTGAGATGATAGTAGTGAGGACTGCGGATGATTTTGAGTTATTAGTCGGTAGCTAGTAGCCAATTTTCAATACCAGAACTTATTTATGAAAAGCTAAATTAGCAAGCTTCCTAAAACAGTTTTGTCCAAAAGTCAGTTTGTCCTACCGTCCGGTTTTCGTTCATTAAGAACTGCCAGATAAAATCAAAAAACTCTTTTCAAACTGCAACTGAAATGTGGACTAATACAAATTTATTATTAATTTTTTATGTAAGAAAAATTGGTAAAACAACCACCAAAAAAGCAGTTAAAGTTTATTGGCATATAGCATCCGATTTATTTCAGTCATTAAAATACCCACATCCATGTGGGTATTGAAATTACTAAAATATAATAGTTGTTTTTTAAAAGGTAGTTTTGATTTTCGTTTTATATAACGCTACCTAAATGATGTTTTCTTTATCTAAATTAACTTAATTAGAAAAAATATTATCGAGATCTTCGTCAATATAAACACCCGTTAATCCATTATCTTCTACAGCAGATTTAAACTTATCTGTACAATACAAACGAGAACCACCTGTAAATTTACTCTTAAAAACAGGCTTATTTTTTACATCATCATTTATGAAAGCAATCTTGATATAATCTAAAGGATAACCATCTAAATATTCGCGTTCACATTTTGCTTCATCTTCTAGTCCAAATGTACGCAAGTTAAAGATTACAATAGGTTCACCATCAGCTTTTGTTTCAATAAACTCACCTAAAGGCGCTAATAAATCTTTTAAAGCTTCATAAGCATTCATCCGAAGAGCGATAAACCCATCCATGATACTTATATCGTAGTTATCTTTTAGATAACCAGGTAAAAAAGACAACTCATAACCTTCAGGCCAATACTCTAATAAAGAGTCATTATTCATATGGATATCAAGTAGAAACATGCAAGCATCTTGATTAGATGGCAACATTGGTTGTATTTTTTCAGCGAATGAAAGTATGTCCCACTCAACCATGTCGTAAGAATTAGTAACAGGCTTTAACGAGAACAGCTTCATGATTTACCATCCCAATTAGCATTTTTACGCATCATAACGCTGGCTGGCATCATATGATTTTTAATTTTTATTTTCACGCCACGTAATGCATTTATAAAATCAAGCTTATTTACTTTGGTTCTTAAACTAGTAGACACCCACACTTCATAATTATGGCGATGCAGTCTTCTGTGAGAAACAGTGTCAGGCGTAGCCCAATCATCTGACTTGTTTTTTTCAAAGTTTCTTAGCCATACCCCATTCGTTGGATCATTAATACCAATACCAAACGAGTGCATTCTTAAACGCGCAGCATATGTAAGGCGCTGTCTATAACGTCCCTTACCACACACAATATGATGTGCTTCATGATATGAAGTCGGTTTTGGCTCGCCTGCCGCTCGTAAAAACTTAGCAAGTTTTTCCGTAGGATGATGTTCTTCTTCTGCTAGCTCCTTAACAGAACTACTTTCACTTTCTGCGCGGTAAGACTCTAAGCTTTGCTGCGCGATAAGCAAGTGCTCTAAACGCTTGCGTTCTTTTTGTAAGTGGTCGTAATCTCTTTGCAGCTTTTCCTTAGACGCAGCAGATTTACGGCGCTTATCGTCGTAGTGTTTTTTGGCTAGTAATTCATAATTATAAATAGCCATTTCTAAAGGGCTGGGGTTACTTGGTCGATCTGGCATTGGGTAGCGCTGTAGTTGAATCATCCTTAAATCCTTAAAATTTCCTTTTATTAGCGCGTAAAATAGCAAATAGACTATTGAGGTGCAATTATAAACGTTACACACCTAATAACTGCGATCATTTTATTGCTTACAATGAATTACATAGCGGTCAAATTTCCTATTCATACAACACAATTTTTGACTGACTGGTTCTCGCTCTAAGCCGAATAACAGCTAAGTGCTGTGAGTTCTACTGGACGAACTTGACTGGCCAAGTTAAGACTTTTTATCACCAAGCGACTTTGTCATATCTTTCATTAAAAACCACTTCTAATTTGATTGTTTTTCTAAAGGTATTCAATTTATAATTTGAAAACTATACTATATATAAAACTACCTATATATTTTTCAAAACGGAAAGTAATTTATATTTATAAAACTTCATTTACGCCAATAACTAACAGGCTTTTTATTTATGATTATTTCTGTAACGCTTTTTAAATAATAAGGCAAGGTTTCCATTTCCTACCATGATAGTTCAAATTGCTGATTTTTAACTTCGATGTCATTAAGACCAATATGAACCCCTAAAAGTCTAACCTTTTTACCATCACCACGGTTCACTGCTTCTGTTAGCAAATCTAAAAATATCCCTTCATCAAAGTTAGAATAGGCAAAGTCTTTAGTCGTTTGGTGAAAATCATTGAATTTAACTTTCACTCCTAATTTACTTATTTTTCGCTCATGTAAATACTTTTCAGACCGTTTTTTTAATTCAGGTATCAGCTTATCGGTTAAGATACTACGAAGAGTATCTAAATCATCAATATCTTCAGGAAATGTTCTCTCAACACCTACCGACTTTCTAACTCGTGTTGTTTCAACATTTCTATTATCTATACCTTGGCACCGTTGATAAAGCACCAGTCCGAATTTACCAAAGTTATTATTAATAATTGCCTGATCGACAGCTTGAATGTCTCGACCATATTCCAACCCTAATGACTTTAGTTTTTCAAAAGTAACCTTACCTACACCTGAAATCTTATTTAAAGGTAATTCGGCAATAAAGCTACAAACTTCTGAAGGTGTAATAACAAATTGACCATTTGGTTTATTATAGTCTGAAGCAACTTTAGCAAGAAACTTCAGAGAAGAAATTCCAGCAGAAGCGGTTAGGCCCGTCTCTCTGTAGATTGTTTCTCTAATATCTTGGGCTATTAAAGTGGCTGAACCTTTAAATAATTTGCAATCTGTGACATCAAGATAAGCTTCATCTAATGAAAGAGGTTCAATAATATTGGTATAACGTGAAAATATTTCCCGAATATGAGTACTCACTTCTTTATATACATCCATTCGAGATGGTACAAGCACCAAATTTGGACACTTTATCAGTGCCACACTCGTTGGCATTGCTGAACGAACACCAAATTCTCTTGCTATATAATTACAAGTCGAAAGTACACCTCGCCTTTTAGAGTTTCCCCCCACAGCAACAGGAAGATTTGCCAACTCTGGCCTATCTCTAATTTCAACAGATACAAAGAATGCATCCATGTCTATATGGATCAACTTCTGCATGTTATTTAAAATTTCTTTTAAGTAAACCCATTATATTTACTCTAGTATCTAGTCCATTTTACATTAAAAGTTTGTCAAGATTTTATAATGTGGGTACGGTTTATCGCTATTCTGCACTCTATAATAATTGAATTTTTGCATGACACTAAACTTGTCAGGATTGACAAGGGTGTGATTCAGTTAAATGCCAAAGCAAACAGCGTAACTACAGCTCTTTCCGCTCGCTCGCTCACTAACGTCAAGAAATTAAACATCAGATAACATATCTATATGAATAAACTTTTTCATCACACAATAACAACTGTTTATTTATACAGCCATTATTGTGGAATCACTTTTAATTAGCAAGCATGTTATTGCTTAAAAAGAGCGTTTACTTTTCTTTGGCTTATTAAAACAATACATCCAAAATAAAATTTCTAAAGAAAAGCCTAATAAAATCAAAACAATTGCCCCAGCCTCATTACCCATAGCGTAACAAGTAAACGACGCTATAAAAACGGTGCATGCCAATAACCAATTAATTATATTCTGCATAGTTATCTCCTTGTGTGTTAATAGTTACTATAGCCATGAATTTAAAGAGGTACAATTTTTACTCAAGGGTTTTTATTTAGCACTGTTGTTCTTTTAAGGTTAAGGTTTGTTCAATCTGAGGCAGTTTACTCGCGGCGCGAGGTTTATAGCCTAATTGTTTAAATAAAAAAGGCGCAAAGCTTCCATGTCCTGCTTACGTCCCTTATTTACATCCATGAGGGCAATACAGAGTAGCTCCACCCCTAGTTATAATTCCCTTGAGCTCATCCGACCATATTGCTAATCTAAATGCTTTAAAACTAAGAGCAATAAATACATGGAAACGTTTAAACAACAACACCCTATTCATACCGATATTACTGTGGCATGGGGCGATATGGATGCCCTACAGCATGTTAATAACTGTGTTTACCTGCGTTATTTTGAAATAGCCAGAATCGATTTTTTAAATAAATTAAATTTATTTGATACCATCAACTCAAAAGCCACGGGGCCTGTGATCAGTGAAAATAATATTCGCTATAAGCGTCCAGTTACCTTTCCCGACACATTGAGCGTAGGTATTACCATTAGTGATATTAAATCTGACCGATTTGTAATGAACTACAGTGTGTTTAGTCATGCGCAAAACGCGATAACAACCACCGGCATGTCAAAAGTGGTGATGTTTGACTTTAAAACAGGCCAAAAAGCCACGATCACTGAGCCATTGTTATCGGCTTTAAAAGCAAACTCTCAAACCGAATAATTAGGATTAGCAATGCAATATAGTCAATTAGGCAGTAGTGGTGTTAGCGTTTCAAGAGTGTGTTTAGGTAGCATGACCTGGGGAGTACAAAACACCCAACATGATGCCGACCAACAGATAGCCTATGCGCTTGAGCAGGGTGTGAACTTTATTGATACAGCAGAAATGTATGCTGTTCCTCCCTCTCCCGATACCTACGGTAAAACAGAAGAAATTATAGGCAATTGGATAGCACGTAATTCACAAAAACGAAAAGACATTGTTATTGCAACTAAAATTGCCGGTAATGGGCTTTCATGGATCCGTGATGGCGGTGATATTACTCGCCAAGCTGTTATTGATGCCGTTGATCAGTCTCTAAAGCGCTTACAAACAGATTATATTGACTTATACCAATTACATTGGCCAAATCGTCGCACTCCTCATTTTGCAAGGCAATGGCCTGGCATGCTTAAATTTACTGATGTCGATGCAAAACAACACACCGCTGATATGCTTGATATTTTAGAGGGGTTAGATGCGTGTGTTAAAGCAGGAAAAATTAAGCATTGTGGGCTTTCTGATGATACGCCTTGGGGAATTAGCCAATTTTTAAATTTATCAAAAGAGCATAACTTGCCAAAAATGGTGTCTATCCAAAACGAGTTTAGCCTAGTACATGCCAAAGATTGGCCTTATTTAATAGAACAATGTGTACATGAAGATATTGCTTATTTACCTTGGTCACCATTGGCCGCAGGGCTATTAACCGGTAAATACCTAAATGGAGCACGCCCTGAAGGCTCCCGCTGGACATTTATGCAGCGTAACGGTATTTTTCGTGATACGCCACAATCACAACAGGCGACCAAAGAGTATGTTGAACTTGCCCATGCACACGCTATCACCCCAGCTCAATTAGCGCTGGCTTGGAGTAATCAAGTTGATGGAGTGACATCATCTATTATTGGTGCCACTACTATGGCGCAATTAAAGGAAGACATTGATGCGTTTGACCTAACACTAAGCGATGACGTGTTATCAGCGATTGATATCATATTTAGAAATAATCCAATGCCTTACTAATGAAATCAAGCAAAGGGTAAATGTTATTCAATAATGTTGATTCTTTGCTATTCTTTATGTTTATTTTTTAAGCGCTAAGGTATAATTAAATACAGTCATTTAATAAAGAATTATCAGCTTTTTATGGATACAGCTCGTTATTTCTGCCTGCTATTTTTAATATTCTCGAGTAACAGTATTAGCCAATCTAAAAATCAGCTCACTGAAATTTTATGGCTACAAAGCAACACACCACCTTTTCACTTAGACTCAGAGAATACTCAAATGGGCTTGTGTGATAATTTAACTAAGCAACTAATCAGTAGTATAAAGGATGTAAAACATACTCGATTATTTGTTCCACAAAAACGAATTAATAAATATATCAAAGAAGGCAAAAATGTCTGCTTTCCATGCGTAATCCATAAAAAGAGCACCAACGAAGTCTATACATACTCACGTCCTACCTCTATCTACCCTGAGTTTAGTATTATTACAACTAACCAAAAAGCAGAAACACTTACTAAAGCACATGGTAATCCTATAAATTTAATTAGTTTACTTAGCGATGAACGCTTTACCTATGGACAAGCCGCAGCACGACGTTTTTCACCACACATAAATATGATTATTGAAAACTCTTTGAGCCATCATAACGTGTCCTTGAGCTTAAGTAGTGATAATGAGAGTGGCGTTGTGATCGATAGGTTGAGGCATGGCTTTTTAGACTACTCGCTCGATTACCCTTTTATGGCCAGTTACTTTAACCAGCAACAACACCCTATAAAAATAGTTAGTATACCCATAGCTCAAAATACGCGCTCATTAATCAAAGGAGCTGTAGGCTGTGCGACTAATGCGCCTAATGATTTTGCTAATCAGGCAATTAAGAAAATTAATGCGGCATTAGAAAGTACCATACTAGAATCAGCGGCTCATCAACTAAGCCAGCGACACTGGCTAAGTGAACATATCGATAATTTTGATAAACAATATTATCAACACATAATTAACTTTGACTCACAGACCAATGATGCTCCAATAAACACTGCTGACCAGAATAAAGAGCAACGTTGAACTCTCGTCCAGTACTAACCATCCCTACGCCAGCAGGAGTGCCAGTCATAATAATGTCGCCTTCTTCGAGGCTCATAAACTGACTAACCTCAGCCAATATTTGTGCAGGTTGGTGCAACATAAGTTGGCTATCACCATGTTGAACCGGCTTGCCATCAATATGTAATTCAAATATAAACGATGTCATTTCTGGCGTTAATTCAATAAACTCACTAAATAATGCTGAGCCATCGAATGCTTTAGCACGTTCCCACGGCAAGCCCTTTTCTTTTAAACTGCTTTGCAAAGCTCGCTTAGTCAAATCGAGTCCAATCCCTACCCCTGCAAGCTGCTTATTTTTAATCACAAAGCACAATTCAGTTTCATAATGTAATGTATCACCGTTATGGGAAGAGAGTAAGGTATTAGTGATCGCGCTATTAGGCTTATTAAAAATTACCATTTGCTCAGGGTGTTCGTTGTTTAATTCAGCAATATGCGCACTGTAATTGCGCCCCACACAGACTATTTTTGAAGGCTGTATGTTCTGCGAAGCCAGCTTTATTTGATTCATTCTCTCACCTGTTAATTACATAACGCGTTTAATATTTCGGCATACTCTCAAATAATTAACGCAAAAGCGAATGCAGTTTTATTATGTTTTTATGATAACTATTGAGCTGAATATAATCAATCACATAGAATGGAATGAAAGTAAGAAGGGACTAATTTGGTAGGTTTTTGTATACGCGGTTTTAAAGCAATAAGCAGGTACATTTAGTACCTGCTTATTGATGTTTGTTAATAGGTTATTGACTACTTACAAGTAACACTACTTTGCTCGACAGCATTTGCTGTAATAGCCAGCTTAGCAATAGATACATGCCAATCACCTTGCGTGCTTAACTGCCAAGGGGTGAACACTTGTGCTAAATCAACACCTTGCTCTGCAAAACAACTTAAGTTGATGTTTAATGTTTGCCATTGACCTGATTGCTCAAGGTTATCAGTAATATCAAACTTACCCTGACAACTCTCACCACACCCCATACCAACCCATAACGGACTAGCCGCGGCTTTATCTACTTTAATTTGCATTTGCAGTTGGCCATTACTCTCAACGTATGAGCGTAAGTCAGATGGGAATGCCGCGGCTAAATTAACCCCAGCCATTGCTTGGCCATTAAAACGAATAGCGCGCGCATCTTCTTGCACCTCTTTATCAAATGTTTGGATGCTCACCGCACCTAATGACTCGCGACTGCTCGCCACCGTTTTTTGTTGCTCACCACTTTTTAAAACCAGTGACCACGGTGCTTTAATTGCACGCTCAAACAATACTAAATCATCCAGTTTTTCAGTCTGTTGAGTTTGCTCCAGCAAGTCATCTTTTAAGACATTACTATCGTTGTAAGTTAAACCAAAACCATAAGGAAGTAATGGGCTGTAAGCTTCGTCGTTACGGTTTTCATTATCAATTGGATTATTAGGCCATGAAAACGATAATTTCCCTTTAAAGTCATGATTAATTGAACCGTCTGCATTTTTAAACAAGACATCGCTAATAGCATCGCCTTCACTACCTGGAAGCCAAATAGCAACGAACGCATCACTGGCGTTAAGCTCAGCATTAACCCACATAGGGCGACCGCTTATAAATAATGAAACAACAGGAATTCCCGCATCTTTAAACTTACGCAGTAGCGCTAAGTCGCTTTTATTACCGCGCTGGTATTCGAGGTTATCAACATCACCATTACCCTCTGCGTATGGTTGCTCACCAAACACCACAATGGCGACATCAGGGCGTGCTGTATATTCCCCTTCAACGCTCAGCGCTGCACTGCCACCAGCTTGCTCTACAGTATCTTTAATACCTGCATAAATAGAGCTGCCACCAGGAAAATCACTGTTTTTATTACCTGTACCTTGCCACGTAACACTCCAACCACCCGACTGCATACCTATGTTATCAGCCCCTATGCCTGCGACTAATACGTTGGTTTTAGGTGATAATGGCAGTAACTGCTGCTTATTTTTAAGTAATACTAAAGACTCGCGTACAGCCTGTTTAGCCACTGCACGGTGTTCGCTACTACCAATAATTTCAGTTTTTCCAGACAGGGGACGCTTCGCAGGGCTTGGTTTATCAAATAACCCTGCACGCATTTTAACGCGTAAAATACGCGTTACTGCATCATTAATTCTACTGAGTGGGATTTCACCGCTATTAGCTTGGTTAACCAAGTTGCTAAATAATGGTTTCCACTCATCCGGTGCCATGTATACGTCTAAGCCCGCATTAGCCGCTTGAGCACAGTTACTATTAGAACAACCTTTAACCTGCCCGTGGCCATTCCAGTCACCGACAACAAAGCCATCAAAACCCATTTTATCTTTAAGCACATCGGTCAGTAAATATTTACTGCCGTGAATTTTTTCACCATGCCAGCTATTAAACGAGGCCATTACCGTTTGTGCACCTGCACCCAAACCACCAACATAACCTTGAGCATGAAGCGCAAATAATTCTTCTTCAGAGGCGATATTATTACCTTGATCATCGCCATTCACAGTACCGCCATCACCTAAAAAATGCTTAACCGTACTAACTACCCGCGTATCTGATAAAAAGTCTTCATCAACAGCGCCTTGTAAGCCTTTAACAATTGAGGCTGAATATGCTTTTACTATTTCAGGGTCTTCAGAATACCCCTCGTAAGTGCGACCCCAACGATCATCTCGCACTACGGCAACCGTAGGTGCAAATACCCAGTCAATACCGGTAACCATAACTTCACGCGCCGTTGCTGCGGCAATTTTTTCAATAAGTTCAGGGTTGTTCGCCGCCCCTAAACCAATATTATGCGGAAATAAAGTCGCACCAATCACATTGTTGTGTCCATGTACCGCATCAGTGCCCCACATTGTAGGAATCGTGCTGCCATCGAGAGAATCATCAATAGACGCTTGATACATCTTTTCAGCTAAATCAACCCAGTCTTCGGGGGTTGCATGTTTATTGTTATTTGGAAACGAGCCACCGCCATTTAAATAGGAGCCAAAGCCATATTTACGCATATCTTCAACCGTAATATGACGAATTTCAGGTTGGATCATTTGCGCTATTTTTTGCTCTAGCGTCATGGTCTTTAGCATATCTGCGATTTTTTGCTCCATTTGAGCATCGCTTTTAATACCGGTTTCTATTGTTGGCCAAATTTCTTTTTGATTTGTCGCATCGCTAGCACTGTTAGAGGGTTGCGAACAACCGCTGCTGGTTATTGCTGCTAGCATCAGTGCAGTGACTGAAAAAGTTCGTTTAATAATCATAGCATTCACCTAAAACTTAAAGACGAGTTGACGTTGTTTTTTTTGCACCAAACAGCGCGAAGTAAGTAATATATAAATAGCAGCCAATAGGCAGTATAAGCGCTAACTGCACACCGATATTGTCAGCCAGCATACCTTGTAGTAATGGAATAATAGCTCCACCTACAATCGCTAAGCATAAAATACCCGACCCCTGTGAGGTGTATTTACCCAAGCCTTGAAGCGCTAAACTAAAAATAGTAGGGAACATAATAGAGTTACACAGACCAACCAATAAAATAGCCCACATAGCGAGTGACCCTTGACCTGTCATTGCAATTAACACTAACACACCGGCCAAAATACCATGACAAGCTAACACCTTGGCTGCATTTAATCTTTGCATAATCGCAGCGCCAGCAAATCGCCCTATCATTGCACCTGCAAAATAATAGCTAATATAATGTGCAGCTTGTTGCTCAGGTAAACCTGCAATATGGTCAAGGGTTAAAAAGCCGACTAAAAAGCTACCAATCGCAACTTCAGCACCTACATAAACAAAAATACCAATAGCGCCCAAAATAAGATGGCGATATTTCCAAACACTGCCTAAGTCAACAAACTCAGTGTCACCTTGATTTTCAGCTTCACTATCAATCGCTTTACCGAGTTTAGGTAACTTCAAAAAAGCAAAAATAATAGCCAGTGTCAGTAAACTTGCACTGAGCATTAAGTAAGGGAACTTAACTTGTTCGGCTGTAGCTTGACTAATTTCAGACAAAATCAACCAACTACCAAATAATGGCGCAACCGTTGTTCCTAAAGAGTTAAAAGCTTGGGTCATAGTTAAACGCGAAGACGCTGTTTTTGCAGGCCCTAATACGCTTACATAAGGGTTAGCAGAGACTTGTAAAATAGTGATCCCTGAAGCAAGCACAAATAAAGCAAGTAAAAATAGTTCGTAAACATGTGCCTCTGCAGCGGGGTAGAATAATGCACACCCTATCGAAGCGACAACCAAACCAACAACAATACCAAATTGGTAACCTATTTTACTAACGAGTTTTCCTGCAGGAATTGACATAACAAAGTAGGCACCAAAAAAACAAAATTGTACCAACATTGCTTGGGTGTAATTAAGGGAGAACATTCCCTTTAAATACGGAATTAAAATATCGTTCAGGCAGGTAAGAAAACCCCACATAAAAAACAAGGTCGTAAGCGATGTTAACGCAAAGGTGTGTGTAGACCCTGGTTTTTGGCTGTTTTCTGCTGCCGGTAGTGGCTGTGTGATATGTGCCATAGTATAATCTCTAATTATTTATAATTATCAGATTGTTACCTCTATTTAATTGCGTTTAGTAAAACTTAAAAAGCAGATAATAGTTGCAACACCAAATGTAAGCGCTTACATTTATAGCATACAGAGAAAATTTATCAATTTATTTACAAATAATATTGTAAGCGCTTACATTGCTGTATTATACAATTTCTATTGCTTAGCTAATTACGGTAAAGCGCATTATTACTGCAAGCTTAAGGACGTATCTCATTGTGTTTAAAACAATTTATTTGCCAGGCACGTCAGCCCTTTTAAAATCGCCGTTTATTTTTGGTGTTGCCACGGCCTCTTTTCAAATAGAGGGAAGCCACAACACGCGCCTACCATGTATTTGGGATACTTTTTGTAGCAAACCAAACACCATTGCAGATAACAGTAACGGCAATCACGCCTGTGAGCATGTAAAATATTGGCAACAAGACGTTCAAATGATTGCCGATTTAGCCGTTGATGCCTATCGACTTTCTATTTCTTGGCCCCGCGTTTTACACCAAGATGGAAGTTTAAACATTCAGGGCATGGCGTTCTATAAGTCATTACTACAAGCTCTTAAAGCACGCAATATTAAAACTTATGTCACTTTATATCACTGGGATTTGCCACAACATTTAGAAGACAACGGTGGTTGGCTAAATCGCGATACCGCGTATCAATTTGCTCATTACGCTCATATAGTAACTCAGCAACTAGAGGGCTTAGTGGATTCTTATGCGACCTTAAACGAACCGTTTTGTAGTGCCTACCTAGGCTATGAAATAGGGGTACATGCACCAGGCATAAAAAGTCAAAAAGCAGGACGCCAAGCGGCGCACCATTTACTACTAGCCCATGGACTTGCGATGCAAGTGATACGCAAAAACTGCCCTAAGATAGAGGCCGGTATTGTGCTTAATTTTAGCCCTGCCTATCCATTTACTCCTGACGATGAACGCGCTGCTAAATTAGCTGATGACTATCATAACCAATGGTATATTCAGGCAGTGCTGGAAGGCCGCTACCCTGAAGTGATTAAGGAGCTTGCAAATGATGCAAAACCTGATGTTGCAAATGGCGACATGGCAATTATTAGCCAAAAAATCGATTTTTTAGGGGTTAATTACTATACTCGTATCCATTACAAAAATACGCCAGATCATTGGTTTAGCGAAGCTCCTTTAGAGAATATTGCCACTACTGATATGGGCTGGGAAATATACCCACAGGGATTGTGTGAACTCCTACTTTCATTAAATGATCGTTACACGCTACCCAAAGTATATATAACTGAGAACGGTGCAGCGATGGCCGATGTATTAATAGATGGAAAAGTAGATGACATACATCGTATCAATTACTACCATACACACCTTAATGCCGTTCATAATGCCGTTGAGCAAGGCGTTAATGTGCAAGGCTACTTTGCATGGAGTTTAATGGATAATTTTGAATGGGCCTATGGCTATGAAAAACGCTTTGGGCTAGTCTATGTTGATTACCAAACTCAACAACGCACCTTAAAACAAAGCGCAATTGCGTATCGTGATTTTCTTAAACAGCGCCAAAAATAATAATGAGTGGCTTTTATGCTGAGTAAAAAAGAAAAAATAGCTTATGGCCTAGGTGATACGGCCAGTAATATTATTTTTCAAACCGTAATGCTATTTTTAACTTTTTTCTACACCGACATTTTTGGTATTTCGCCTGCTGTTGTTGGTACCCTTTTTTTAGTCGTCAGAGTCATTGATGCAGTTACAGACCCAATAATGGGCGCCCTGACCGATGCCACTCATACAAAATACGGTAGCTACCGACCTTATCTACTTTGGCTTGCCATCCCCTTCGCTGTTATAAGCGTGATTACCTTTACTACCCCCGCGATGGATGACGGCAACAAAATTATTTACGCGTTCGTTACCTACACCTTGCTAATGTTGGTTTATACCGCAATTAACATTCCTTATTCGGCACTTGGCGGCGTACTCAGTAGCAATCCTAACGAACGGGTTTCTATTCAATCATATCGATTTGTGTTTGGCATGCTGGGGGGGTTATTGGTTACGAGCTGCACTTTACCTTTAGTAAAGTGGTTTGGGGAGGGTAATAACGAGTTGGGCTATCAACTCACCATGCTGGTTATGAGTTGTCTTGGTGTAGTGTTATTTCTAATTTGTTTTCGTTACACCAAAGAGCGGGTGATAAATCCACCACATAAATTATCTTTAAAAACACAACTTCACGTTTTATGGCAAAATCAGCCGTTTAAAATATTGTGTATGGCAGCACTGATATTATTGACCAGTATGGTGCTGCGCACGACATTAGCTATTTACTATGTAAAGTATGTTCTTGGAAAAGAAGATTTAATCACCGAATTTGTGACTTTAGGTATGGTCGGTAATATTATAGGCTGTGCGTGTGCGCAACCTTTAAGTAAACGCTTAGATAAAAAAACGGCTTATATTTATCTGCAATATATTTCTGCCATATTGAGCTGTTTTGCTTTTTTTGTCCCTAATGAGCAAGTTTTACTCGCCTTTTTAATGTATTTTTTATGGTGCTTTTTCACTCAAATGGCGACACCTTTATTGTGGGCAAAAATGGCAGATGCTATTGACTACGGAGTTTGGCAAAATGGTCAACGACTCACGGGTTTGGTTTATGCAAGCGTGGTATTTTTTATCAAATTGGGGCTCGCATTAGGCGGCGCTATAGCGGGTTGGTTACTTGCGTATTATCAGTATCAAGCCAATGTAGAATTAAGCGAAGCAACTAAAAGCGGTATTTTAACCTCATTTACACTCTACCCTGCTATTGGCAGTATACTTGTGGCTTTAATAATGACTAAATACAACTTAGATAACAAAACCATAAAAAAAATCACCGCCGATTTAACACAAAAAAGTAATTTGTAACAAGGAATAGTATGGCCACCATTTATGAGGTGTCAAAGCTTGCAGGGGTATCACTTGCCACTGTTTCAAGAGTAATGAACAACAATGCAAACGTAAGTGATGCAACCAGAAAAAAAGTGACTTTAGCGATGGAAGAATTAGGCTACCGCCCAAATTCTATTGCGCAATCACTGGCCTCTAATTGCTCTAATAGTGCTGGCTTATTGGTTTCTGAGTTAAAAGGTCCTTTTTATGGCCCTATGATGAGCGGCATAGAAAACACCCTCAGAAAACAAGGTAAACACGTTATTATTACCGCAGGGCACAGTGACGCAGAGCGAGAACAACAAGGCATAGAGTTTTTAATTAGCCGTAATTGTGATGCACTTATTTTGCATGTTGAAGCGGTTAGCGATGAATATTTAATAAAGCTGAGCAAAGGTAAAACGCCGTTTGTTTTACTTAATCGCCATATTCCTGAGCTCGCCGATCGCTGTATTATTCTTGATAATGTTAAAGGGGGCTATTTAGCGACTAAATACATTCTTGAGTCTGGTCACAAAAACATTGCTTACATTAGCGGTCCTTTATGGAAAAAAGACGCTCAAGAACGTTTAAACGGACATAAACAAGCACTTGCTGAACATGCCATTGAGTTTGATGAAAACAGTTTGTATGAAGGTGACTTTATAGAGGACAGCGGCTACGAAGGATTTACTGCTCTTTATAAAAAAAATCCCGCCATTACCGCCTTAGTGTGCGCCAATGACGAAATGGCAACGGGTGCAATGGTCAGTGCCAGAGAGCATGGCATTGAACTACCCGCACAACTTTCAATAATAGGCTACGATAACGTGTTCTTTACCCGCCATGTATACCCCCCTTTAAGCACTATTAATTACCCAATAGATGAAATGGGTAAAGTAGCTGCACAGTGGGTACTGAGCCATGTATATCAAAAAAGCGTACAGCCTATTCAAACTTTATTTCAGCCCGAATTAGTCATACGCCAATCGGTCGTTAATATTACCTAGCTAATTATTATATAAATTGGCAAATAGTGGCGTTAAACAAGTTTACTTAATAACGCCAAGTTTATTGGTTTAAGCAAAACTTGCTCTATTTCTAGCTGTCTAATGTGTACGGCATCAGGCTCCATTCCACTAATAATAACTCGTTGAATATCAGGATAGTGTTCTTTAATAAACCCAGCAAGCTCTAAACCTGAACCATCGGGTAAATGCATATCGAGTAATACTTTGTCGTAATTACTGTTATGCTCAAGCGTCGCCTTACAGTCTTTGACACTTGTTGCTATATCCGTGTCTACATCCAAACTTTCTAATAATAACTGAGTAATTTGTCCGGCATCAGCATCGTCTTCCACTAATAAAAAACGCTTTATGCTAGTATTATGTTTTGGCGTTGGCTGTATCGATGAAACACGTTGTGTTTTTTCCCCCAGCGCTGACTCTAAGCATTGGTATAGTAAGTTTGAATCCACAGGTTTGGCAATCATATCGTCAAACCCTAGCGCGGTTAGTTCGTTATGAATACCTTTCATGGTGGCCGCGGTTAAAGCAATAATCGCCCCTTTAAATCCTAACTTTCTAAGTTCAATGGCTGCTTCTTTTCCGCCCATCACCGGCATATGAATATCTAAAAATATAATATCGTAAGCGGCGCGCCCCTCTACGAGTTGCTTTTTAACCTTATCAAGCGCTTGTTTGCCATTATCAGCATAATCTACATCTGCACCCGCTGAGCCAATTAAATGGCCAACTAACACGCGTAAATCGCGTAAGTCATCCACCACCAACACTTTGCCACTTACTTCGCATGGCGCTACTTTTTGCTGCATGTTGGGGGTTAAATCAAGTTTTAATAAATTGCGCTCTACCTGTCTGATATCACCAGGGTATAAGGAAATGGTAAACGTTGAGCCCTCACCTACATAAGAATCTAATGAAATAGTACCCTGCATTCGACTAAGTAGCTCAGAACAAATAGCTAATCCCAAGCCCGCACCACCTACTGAGCGCGACTCTACATCGGCAATTTGCTCAAAAGGCTTAAAGATGAGTGCTTGTTTTTCTGGAGCAATACCCAAGCCTGAATCTTTAATGCTAAAAAAGAGCATTTCACGTTCAGCCACCGTCTCTGTCCATGCGTTAACGATAATTTCGCCTTGCTCGGTAAATTTTATCGCATTATTTATCAGGTTAATGAGAATTTGTCGTACCCGAGTAGCGTCTACACGAATAACTAATGGCAAAGGCTCCAGTGATTCAAATTTTAATGATAAGCCTTTATCAAGGGCTGATACACGCATTAACGTAAACACGTCGGCCATTAGGCTATCAAGATTAACATCCCCCAAGCTTAGCTCAAGCTTATCGACTGCAATTTTAGATAAATCTAAAACATCATTCAGTAAGCTCAATAAGTGTTTGCCATTACGATAAATAACGCCCAACTCATTTTCAGCTTGCTTGCTAAAATCACTGAGCATAAGTAGTTCGGTATAGCCTAAAATAGACGACAAGGGAGTTCGCAGTTCGTGGCTTAAATGCGCTAAAAAGCGGTCTTTTGAACGGTTTTCAGCCTCCGCTTTTAAACGCTCCACCCGCTCATCTTCTACATCGCGGCGTGCTAGAGCATAACGAATAGAACGGGCAAACCGGCTACCACTCATTTCACTTTTAACTAAGTAATCAACCGCACCAGCATCAAGCGCAGCCGAATCTAGCGCATCGTTAGATTGCCCCGTTAACATGATAATAGGCCCACAAAAGCCATTCTTAATCGCTTGCTTTAAAACACTTAAGCCATCTGAGGCACCTAAGCGATAGTCAAGCAGGCAAATATCATGCTCATTTTTACTTAGTACATGTATTGCCTGCTCAGGAGAGCTTATCCAGTCTATGTCAAACACATGGGAACTGAGCTGCTCTAAATAGTCACGAGTTAAAATATAATCATCTTCATCGTCTTCAACTAATAGCAGTTTCGTTGCCTTTGCTAACATAGCGTCTCCTGTTTTAATAATATGCTTAATCGTTAAACGTGCTTGGTAGCTCTACAAACTCAACCCAGTATTTACCCAGCGTTTTCATCAACTCAACTAACCCGTCAAACGTAACCGGCTTAGTTATGTAAGACGCAGCGCCTAGGTTATAACCTTTAACCATGTCTTCTTCTTGCTTAGAAGTAGTTAAAATAACCACTGGGATGCCCTTTAGGTTTGGATTTGCCTTAATAGCTTCAAGCGCTTCACGACCATCCATTCTCGGCATGTTTAAATCAAGTAAAATTAAGCCTGGTCTTGGCGAGATGCTTTTATCTACAAACTTGCCTTTGCGCTCTAGGTACTCTAAAAGTTCAACACCGTCTTCAACAAAATGTAATTCATTTAAAACGCGGCTTTCAGCAAGCGCATCTTGGGTTAATAAACGATCATCTTCATCATCGTCTGCCATTAAAATGGTAATGGGTTTTACGTTTGTTAATGGCATATTATGCCTCTCCTTGTAATGTGAATAACTCTGCATCCACAGGTAGTTTAATAATGAAGGTTGCGCCTTCGTTAGGGGTGCTTATTGCTGTAATAGTTCCGCCATGTCGCTCTACAATTCTGCGACACACAGATAATCCAATGCCGGTTCCTTTATATTCTGAACGGCCATGTAAACGCTGAAATGGCACAAATATTTTATCCGCGTACTCATCAGAGAAGCCGATACCATTATCTTTTACGGTAATGACATGCCAACTTACTTTACTATTATGGTCTTCACTAAACTCGCTAATTCGTTCAAAGCTAATATCAATAACAGGGTTTACGTTAGGCGCTCTAAACTTCACTGCATTTGAAATTAAGTTTAAAAACAGCTGATGCATTTGACTCGGATCAGCCTGAATGATTGGCATATCAACCGTTATCACTTGCGCATTAGACTCATTAATGGCTATTTCTAAATCGCTTAAAATATCATTAAGTATGCTATTTAGATTGGTGTCGGTAAAATCTTTACCTCGAGTTGTTACTCGAGAGAACTCTAATAAATCATTAATTAAATTAGACATCCTTTGTGCGGCATTTTTCATGCGGGCAATGTAATCTGCGCCTTTTTCGCCCAACTCGTCTTTAAACATGCTTTCAAGCCGATCACTAAATGCTTGGATTTTTCTTAGCGGCTCTTGCAAGTCATGGCTGGCAACAAAGGCAAACTCTTCTAACTCTCGGTTACTGCGACTTAATTCATCAGAATACAAGGTAAGCTCTTGGGTACGTTCAGTTACTTTACTCGCTAAGGTTTCATTTTGCATTTCCAGCTCGGCGCGATACACGGCCGCATTTTTTAAATTCAGCCTCGCCAATAAAAACATACCCAAAATCAATAATGCGCTGGTAACTGCAGTAATACCAAAAGTGATCTTTGCTTCTTTTTTAATTTGCGCTAATTTCGAAAAGTGACTGACTTTAAACAGTAGTTCGCGCTCTTGAATATCATTAACTCGCTCACGAATTTCTCTATATAAGTCGCGTCCTTCATGTGAATTAAGTATTAGTAAGGCGCGCTGCTCTTTATCATGTAATGCTAATTTAACCGTTTTTTTAAGCTCAGCTATTTTAGCTTCAACCAAGAGTAACAGCTGTGCAATACGCTCAGCCTGCCCGTCAATTTCAGAATGTAAGGCGCTCACATGGTTCGTTTGAGACTTTATTTGTGCGATAGCATCGTAGTAAGGCACTAAATAATCATCCGTTTGAGTTAATAAATACCCACGCTGCCCCGACTCAGCTTGCACTACCGAAAGGTGCAATTGCTCTATCGCCGTGCTTAACATATTAGTGTTATCTAAACTTTGCTGAGTACGCGTTAAGCCTTGTATGGTATTAACCGCTAAAAATGCATTACCTACAATAATGCATAGTATTATGGAGATAAATAACGCCCATACTACATTTGCTTTGCCTTGCTGTTTGCGTTTAATCATTTATCGTCCTGGTTTTTATTATTTTGAGTCTGAAATAAGCTGTAAACTGTCACTACATGCTTGGCAATTAACAATTATTTTATCGAGTGCGGCGAGTGCTTTTTCGACGGGCATATCGTTTTCAAGTACTAGCTTGATAAGCTCAGCATTCATTGAAATACGATTTAACGGTGCCCGCGCATCATGTACTAATTCGTTTAAAGGCTTTATTTGTTTAGTTAATGCCATACTATCCTCATGTTATTTTATTTATATTCGCCAATGCCACCATATGCGTTAAGGCGGTTATAAAGCGTTTTAGTACTTATACCTAACATTTGTGCAGCCAATGTTTTATTACCTTGTACTTTATCGAGTGTTGCATGAATAAGCTCTTTTTCAACTTCTTCAATGGTTTGTCCTGCAGAAACCTGATTTTCCTGAGCTTGATTATTTACTCGTGAAAAAGGTGACTCTAGGTTATCAGGCAGTGCCACATCGCTTGTTTGTGGATCGCTCATAATAAAAGCGCGATGAATTGCATGACGAAGTTCACGTACATTACCTGGCCAGTCGTACGTTTGCAGCTCTTTAAGTTGCTCGTTAGCCCAAGCAAACGCTGTACCATTTTCATCGTTCAACTGCTCTAAAAATGCTTTTGAGAGTAATGGAATATCTTCTTTTCGCTCTCGTAGTGGCGGTATATCAATTGGAAAAACAGCGAGCCTAAAGTAAATATCTTCACGTAAAATATTATTCTGCGCTAAATCGGTAAGGGAGCGATTAGTCGCTGAAATAACACGGCAATTTACTGGTAACTCACGATTACCGCCAACCCGTGTTACTTTTTTAGTTTCAAGTACACGCAGTAAATTAGGCTGCATATCAATCGGCATTTCAGTGACTTCATCAAGAAATAACGTTCCGCCATCGGCTTGTTCAAACACGCCCTCTTTACGGGCAATGGCACCGGTAAATGCGCCTTTTTCGTGACCAAATAATTCACTGCCAATAAGCTCTTTTGAAAGGGCGCCACAGTTGCTAGCAACTAAAGGTCCTTCGCATTGACTGGCATTATGAATAGCTTGCGCTACCACCTCTTTACCTGCTCCGCTTTCACCCATAAGCATAACGTTAGCATTGGTTTTAGCTACGCGCTCTATCATAGTATAGAGCTTTTGCATTGCCTCAGATTCACCAATTAAGGTATCAAAATGATGGGTGATAGCGTTTTTCTTAGCTTTTTTAACAGTTTTTTTAGGACCATTTAAAACCAGTTCTAAATCTTCTCGCTGCAGCGGCTTTAATAAATGCGTTACATTGGGCTCACACATATCGGCTAAAATCCCCTTAACCGATGGGTGCCCTGAAATAAGAGTGACTTTAGGAGATTGACCAATCATTTTTAAATGATCTAATAAATGCAAGCCGCTACCATCGGGTAACATGAAATCCAGTAATACATGATCAAAGGAATTATTCTCAAACCACTGATGCGCTTCTTCTAAACTGGTTGCAGTTTGAATATTATGCCCAAGAAACTCAACAATATGACAAATAACATCACTAAATTCGATGTCGTCATCAACTAAAAGTATATTTAACATGATTAATCCCTATGCTTTTTTATTATTCTACTCACCCCTTTAAACAAATGAAAGGTATTCAGAGCAGGACTAAAACAATGACATTTTATTTTTTAATAGTTCGCCATTATAACTACAGATATATGTATAAACGCTTAAATTAACAATCTTTTCAGTTAATTACTTTTTAACAATGAAGTAATTAATACAACCAACTGATATAATTTACCTTTATTGCTGGAGTCGTTATGCGCCTATTAAAAACCACTATCCACCCCACTATTAATATTACTCATGGTCGTCAGTTTACTCGCCCTACTGCTCGCGCAATTGTATTTAAACAGCAGTACATTTTATTAATGTACACTCAGCGCTATGACGATTTTAGTTTACCCGGTGGTGGCGTAGACTTACACGAAAGCATTGAACAAGGACTTATCAGAGAGCTTAATGAAGAAACTGGCGCGCAAAATATAAAAATCTGCAGTGAGTTTGGCCTCTATGAAGAATATCGTCCTTGGTACAAAGATGACTTTGATATTATTCATATAAAGTCATACTGTTATGTATGCGAAATTAACGAACAACTCGGCCAAGCACAGCTTGAGCACTATGAGCAACAAAATGGTATGCAAGCTAAATGGGTAAATATTTTTGAGGCGATAGCTCACAACGAACGCACATTAGCTAATAGCGATAAACAAGGATTGTCGATTATTCGAGAAACCTTTTTATTAAAAGAAATTGCCAAACAGTTCTTTTAATAAGTTTACATTGCTGCATTTTACGTTCCTACTTGAGGTTCAGCAAGACTTTTTTACTAATATAAAATCGATATAAACCAAATAAGTTACTACTTAAAAATAGGCTTTCCATAATTATTGCCACAGGGGAGCCAGCAAAAATATTATGCGTTATCCAAAAAGAGGTTCCCACCACCATACATAACCTCAAGTGCAAGTCTCTATTTTGAAATGAAGCAATGGTTTGTATTAATGTCGCCACCAGCGCAAAGCCACTAAACCAATCTTGCCATGTTAAATAAACGGCTAAACAACTCACTGCCATAAATCCAAACATGGCCCAAGTATGCTTAAAGTATATGCAGTAAAAATAACGTAACGCGGCAATAAGCATTAAGCAGCCGGCACTGTTATAACCCAAAATAAAAAAGTGGACTGAGGTTAATAACACAGAGGTAAATAAACAACATAAGATAATGCGTCGGGACTTAAACTGAAATGAAGCTAAGTCGAGTAAAGTCGCGACGGCAACCAATGATTGGGCAATTAAAAACATAACACTCCAAGGCACTTAAGGCATAAAAATGAGGAGTGTATAGTGCTTTATATAAACAGCACTTAACTTAAGTTAAGTCGCTTACGAATTCGTGATAACGAAATGGCCGAAATACCTATATACATAGCCACTTGGCTTAAGCTTAACTGCGCCAACCAATGCGGTTTATGTTTAAGCAAGTAACAGTATCGCTGCTCGGGGCTGTTGAGTAATAAAAATGCTTCTTTGGCTTCTTTAAATATTAGTTGCTGCGCAATGAGTTGCTGCTTAATGAGTTGGTACTGTGCTTGCTCAAATAGTGTTAGCGGTACTTTAATTACACTTGCCTCATTAATTACTTTTAATTGGTAAAAAGCGGGGCTTGAGGTCATCCAATTGGCAAACAGCAATGCAAACTCATTTTTAAAATAAAACTCTTTGCATTTTTGCCCGCCATCAATATCATCATGAATAGCACCTAAAACCCCCTCCACAATTAAATAGCCATAACGCTGTACATCGCCTTGGGGCAATAACACGGTATTGCGCGCGACAAGCTGTTGAGGGTAAATATCTGCCAATTGCATTTTAAGCTTATTTATAAGCACTTCGTAACTATCGCCAAGCGATAAAAGTGGGTTGTCAGACATTAAACTCTACCATTTTTCCATTAAAATATGCGTAATATCCGCAGCTGATACCCCCACCCGAGGCACATACTTTTGACCACACCATAAAGGCGAAAAATCACTTTTAGCACTTTTTTCAGCTCGGTTTCTTAAAGCTGTTATTGCACTGCTAGCGTGTGGAAACGCAGGAACCCCATTTGGCATAGTACCTAACTCGAGCATGACGCGGTTTTGAATACCCCGCGCGGCTCGACCTGAAAACAAAGTAGTTAGTGCGGTGCTATCTTGAGCCTGCTCTAAAATAGCTTGCTGATGTAAAGCAGATGTTTTTGCCTCTTTACATAATAAATAAGCGCTACCAACTTGAACTCCACTGGCTCCCAGCGCTTTCATATGCTTTACATCATCTGGCGTTGCAATACCTCCTGCAGCAATAATCGGTAATGATAAATGCTCAACACAACGCTTAACTAACTGCTCAGTGGTTTGTTGCAAGCTTAAATCCATTGATAAAAAATGCCCTCGATGCCCTCCAGCTTCTAAACCCTGAGCAATAACAGCATCAGCGCCATTTTCACTGAGCCAAATAGCTTCATCTAAAGTGGTCGCCGTTGAAATTACTTTAGTGCCCCAGCTTTTTATTTGCGCCACAATAGCGTGCTTAGGTAAACCAAAATGAAAACTCACAACCGCCGGTTTATAGGGTGCAATAATATCAACAACGGCTTGGTTTATAGGCTGACGGGATGCCCCTGCGGTTAAACTTTGCGGGTCAATTTCATACTCTGCAAAATAAGGGGTTAGCATATTATGCCATTGCTGCTTTTGTTGGCTGGTGTAATCAGTAACCGTGTGACAAAAAAAGTTTAGATTAAATGGTTTATCTGTTTTTTGAGTAAGTAAGTCGAGCTGTTCAACTAACTGTGCTGGCGATAACATAGCGCAAGGCAACGACCCTAGCCCGCCAGCTTCACAAACGCTTGCAGCCAATTCAACGTTTTGTACGCCCGCCATAGGCGCTTGAATAAGAGGTAAATCGATATTAAACAATGACTGTATCATCTAACTACTCCCTGTAACTTTTTCAACAACTTGCAGTATTTACAGAACCATAGCAAAAACAACGAACAAACAAAATCTAGATTTTTGTATAAAGTAATATAAAAAGCATTATTAACAAAAAGTTATGAATTTTTATAAACTATTGCCCAACTGGCTTTGGTTTTGCACCTACCCTATTACATAATTTGTTAGGAGGTAAAATGAGTAACACAGTAGATACGATCAATCCCGCAACCGAGCAAGTCATCAATAGCTATACGCTGTTTTCTCAAGCTCAAGCAGAACAAGTGATCGAAAAGTCTCATGAAACATACTTAACATGGCGATTAACCTCGTTTACTGAGCGCGCTAAATACCTGAATAAGCTAGCCTCTTTATTTGAAGAGCAAAAAGAAGCGCTTGCTAAACTGATGACCGAAGAAATGGGTAAAGTGTACGAACAAGGCTTTCAAGAAGTGCAGCTTTGTGCAGACATTTGCCGTTATACCGCAGAACATGGCGCCGATATGCTGAGCGACGAAGAACGCGATATGCAAGGCGGTCGTGCAATTATAAGTTATCGCCCCACTGGCGTGTTGCTAGGTATTCAGCCATGGAACTTCCCACTTTATCAAGTTATTAGATACAGTGCCGCAAATATTATGGCGGGTAATACCACGGTATTAAAACACGCGGGCAATGTATTTGGTATGGCAGAAAAAATAGATACCTTATTTAAACAAGCTGGGTTCCCTGAGCATTGCTTTAGTAACTTACTAATTGACGGAAAAACAGCCAGCGCACTTATCTCTCATAAACACATTAGTGGCGTTACCTTCACAGGAAGTGATGGCACAGGTAAAAAAGTAGCTGAGCAGGCCGGTAAGCACGTTAAAAAAACGGTATTGGAGCTTGGCAGTAACGATGCTTATGTTGTACTTGATGATGCCGACCTCGCACTGGCAGTTAAAACCTGTTTGCAGGGCCGCATTATTAACAATGGGCAAACCTGTGTGGCTGCCAAGCGCTTTGTGGTAGTTGACTCATTATACAATGACTTTAAAGAAGCGCTGAGCCAGCAATTTAAAGCAATTAAAATGGGCGACCCTATGGATAAAGATACGGAACTGGGTCCTATGGCACGCGAAGATTTACGCGACAAAATTCATCAGCAAGTGCAAGACTCGGTAAATGCAGGCGCAAAAGTAATTGTAGGCGGCGAAATTCCGCAGCAAACAGGCTATTACTACCCGCCTACCGTGTTAGAAAATTTATCACCAGGGATGCCTGCATATGATGACGAATTATTTGGCCCTGTCGCATCTTTGATTAAAGCCAAAGATAATGACGACGCTATGCGTATTGCCAACGACTCCCGTTATGGACTAGGCGGCGGTATCTTTTCAAAAGATGAGAAAAAAGCCATTGAGCTGGCTAAAAAGCATTTTGATACCGGTATGATCAACATAAATGGTTACGGACTGGCACAACCGAACCTACCATTTGGCGGTGTTAAAGACAGTGGCTATGGCAGAGAACATGGCGGCTTTGGTATTCGCGAGTTTGTGAATGTTAAAAGCATCATGATTAATAGCTAATATCAGGTATCTGGTTAATAAAACTAAACACCGCGCTTGTAATAAGCGCGGTGTTTTTTTGTCTGATGAATCTAAAAACCTGAATTGGGCTGTTTTAAAAACTCGCGTTCTTCTTCTGTAGACTCCCGCCCCAGTATTTTATTACGATGCGGGTAACGATTAAATTTATCGATAATCGCTTTATGTTGATACTCAAAGTCTAAGTTATTTTGAATACCTAACGCCTTAAATAGCCGGACTGCTTCCTTATGAATTAACTGCGATTCGCTGTGCATAAAAGGCATATACAAAAATACTCGCTGCTCATCCGTCAACTTCTTATCAAACCCTTTTGTAATGGCCGATTGTGCTAACGCTAAAGCCATTGAATCACAGGCGAATGATGCTGGCTTGTCACGATAAATATTGCGCGAGAACTGATCAAGCACGATAATTTCAGCTAGGCTGCCTAATGCACTCTCACGCCATTGAAATAACTCATTCGCACTCGCTTGCTGGTGTAATTGGCCAAAACGAGCCTGAATCATCAAATCAAACGCCTCGTTTTTTTGCCACCACTGCTTAGGCTCAAGCTCTGTAAACCAAAAGTCGATAATTTTATTAAACATAATGAATCTCTTTGTTAATTAACACTCAACTAAATAGCTCGCTATATAAAATCCCGCAAATTTAAAAGCACGACCCTAATGTATTAATTTTGCCTTTCGCCTAAAGCCTTTAACCTAACATCTGTACTTCATCTAGCCTTTTTCAAACCTAGGCACTTTACGTTTATCGGCTTTGCTCATAGCAAGCTCTTGTATGTCTTGCTGTTTAAGCTCGCTGGGCTTTGTTTCGAGTGATTGCTGATTAGCATCTTTATAAACAAGTTCGGTAAGCAGAGCAAAGTGATCGGAGCCATATTTAGCAAGACGTTTGATACGCTTTACAGTAAAACCTGTAGAGTGGAATAAGTGATCGAGCGGCCAGCGCATAAAAAAGTAACCAGCATGAAAAGTGTTATAAAAGCCCCGTCCTTTACGTGGGTCTAAAAAGCCACTGATTTGCATAAATAAACGGGTGCTGCGTGACCAAGCTACATCATTTAAATCGCCGGCGACTATCGTCGGGCGGCTTGGATTTTTAAGCGCTTTAGCCACCATTATTAGTTCGCTATCACGCGGACGCGATGAATCTTCTTCGGTTGGGCTCGGTGGGGCAGGATGAATAAAGTGGCCTTGCATTTTTAGCCCTTGATGATTTTCAAACAAAATATGAATAGAGGGAATATTATCTTCTATGAGTTCACAAATTTGTGCATCGAGTATGTTAAATTTACTAAAGACATGCATGCCGTAGCGGTTATCTTTTGGGCACTGTACTTGATAAGGGTAGTTTTTTTTAAGCACGGACAATTTATCTTGCCACCAACTATCGCTTTCTAAGGTGATAAGTAAATCGGGCTGATATTTATCGACTAAGTTAATTAACTGCTCACTATGTCGATTCGACATCAGTACATTAGCGGATAAGATTCTGATGCTATGATCACTACTTTTTGGCGCTGTTAATACTTCTTTTTTAGCAAACCAAGTGTAGGGATAAATCCACTTAGCTTGAAGCGCACAAATAATTAAAGCAACAGCCGCTATTAATGAGTATGCAATAAAGTCGATTTGCCACATACCTATTAGTGCAACGATAATTACAGCGCTTGCTAGGTAGCACACCTGCAAGCGCACAAAGTCGCAACTACGTATCAAGTAATGCTGACTGTATGACAGGGGTAATAAGGTTATTAATAATAAAAAGCCAGTAATTACCGCCAACACTATGAGCATTTATAAGTCCTTATATGGTGCCTAATGGCGCTGTAAAATGGAGAGAATTTCACGGGTGTCGTGCACTAAGTGAATAATAGTGCGATCAACTTCTATTCGCACAGTGCCTCGTTCTCGGTCTATTACTCTAGCACGCTTATAAATATCACGCTCGAGGATATCGCCTTGATGATAACGGGTGTGCCACCCTAGTGGAGTCCACCCTTGGCGAATTAAATGCCTTGCTTGTTTTTTAGAGATTCGTTTTTTGTCATGGTATTGGTTATATTTATGCTTTTTCCAGTGGTGTTTATTAGCATGCTTATTTTCATGTTTGTCTTTGTGTGGCACTGCAAATGCGTTTGTTGCCGTTAGCGTAAAAACCATTAATAAAATACTTATTAGTGTTTTCATGGCTGTTCTCCAGTGTGATCATTACTAAAGAGTATTAACGGCTAAGCCTGAACATTACATGAAATGAGAAAAATTAACGTTGCTTGTACTGTGTTTTACAATGACTGCGCATAATCGCGGGGTCGCGTAACTTTAGGTGTTTAGTTTTACGCCCGGCATGGCGCTTACGCCATACTTTAAATGAGCCGCTAGATATGTGGTCACGCATGAAATTAACTAACTGAGAGTAATTTAGCCCATACAGATTTTCAATGGCTTCAAACGGTGTTCTATCTTCCCATGCCATTTCTATAATGCGTGATTGCTGTTCTTGGTTAAACATATTAATTCCAAATTTGGTTAATACGCAAAAGTTAAATTTAGCGATCATCACTTGCTTGTGATGTTAAAAATATAATCTCTTTTCATTTATTAACTTTAATTAAGTGTATGATTAATCTACACACTGAAACCGGAGCTAAAAGGATGTTTACAAAACTACCTAAGTGGGTCGAATATGGTGCGTTTACCCTCGCTTTTATTGCCGGTATGGTAAACGCAGTAGGTTTATTAGGGTTTGAACAGCAAGCAATTTCTCACGTTTCAGGGTCGGTGACTTCATTAGCTATTGAACTTACTACCAACATCAAGGCGGCGTTATTTTTAGTTGCGATTGTACTGAGTTTTATATTTGGCTCGGCATTAACAGGCTTAATGCTTTCAGGCGGTTCACTTAAGCTAGGCCGCCATTACGATACGCTCTTATTTATTGAGGGTATTTTACTGCTGTTAAGCGCACAGCTACTTCAATATTCTTACCCTTACGCACTTACACTTGCCTCTGCTGCCTGCGGCTTACAAAATGCTTTGGCCACTAACTACAGCGGCGCTGTAGTGCGTACCACTCATTTAACCGGTATATTTACCGACCTAGGGTTAATGTTTGGAAAAGCCCTAAAAGGACAAACATTCGATACTAGAAAGTGCATTGTTTTTGTATTAATTATTGCCGGTTTTTTAACCGGCGGAGTGGTAGGCGTATTGCTATTTAAACATTACTCAGTGCTGACTTTAGTTGTGCCCGGCATTTTTTGTATTGTTTTATCGATTACTTATCGGGTTTATAGGTTGAGTGTGCTTTAACCAATTCACAAAATCCCCTACCCTAAACTTATCAAATTGCCGATGTGCTGGAATTTATGAAATATTACTATTTACCCCCTTTATTGTTATGCAGTCAGTTAAGTTTAATTAATAGTGCGTGTGCTGAAGATACCACGCAATCAATTGAACGTATCACCACCACAGCATCACGTAGTGAAGCGCTTTCCACCCCATTACCTTTGGTGATCAGTGTATTAAGCGAATCACAGCTTGAGCTTATTGCCCCTACCCATGTAGAAGAATCACTGCAACGCGTTGCAGGTGCCAATGTACAACGTGGTAATGGTCAAGAGTATTTACCCGCCCTGCGCTCGCAGGTGCTTTCTGGTACGGGGGCTTGTGGAGGGATTTTAACTGCTGAAGATGGTATTGCACTTCGTGCAGCTGGGTTTTGTAATATTAATGAGCTGTTTGAAGCACATAGTGAGATGGCACAGCGTATTGAAGTATTAAAAGGCCCTGGCTCTGCACTGTATGGCTCAAATGCAGTGCATGGCGTAATTAACGTCATTACACCAGACACGACCCAAGGTGGTGGTTTACTGGGTGTTGATTATGGCTCTTACGGTTATGCTCGCTATAAATTGCGTGCAGGCCATGCTATGGATAATTCAGGGTTCGGTATTAATGCCAGCTTTACCGATGATGGCGGTTACCGAGATGATGAAAGCGTTAAACAACAAAAAATAAATGTGCGACATCGATATGCTAACAACAACTTAAGTTTAATATCGGGGTTGACCTATACCGACTTAGACCAACAAACCGCAGGATATATTAGTGGCTTTCAAAGCTATAAAGATGAAGATATTGCACAGCAAAATTTTGATCCTGACGCCTTTAGAAAAGCCCGATCGCTTAGGGCTTGGAGTAAAGTAAGCTGGCAATTAGGTAAGAACACGCTTGTTGTTACTCCTTATATTCGTGACCAAAGCATGGACTTTTTCAAACACTTTTTACCCGGTACTCCGCTCGAAAAAAACAGTCAAACGGGGTTTGGCCTACAATCGCTTTATCAACATTATGTGAACGACAATACGAACTTAAAGCTTGGCTTTGATGGTGAGTTTACCCAAGCCGATTTTTTACAAACCCAAGATAACCCCACCCAAGGTTCTGCGTTTTTAGTAGCCACAGTGCCGCAAGGTAAACATTACGATTACCAAGTCGATGCCACCTTATATGCTCCATTTGCCGCTATTGATTGGCAACTAAATAATTGGCTTATAACCGCAGGACTGCGTTATGAGCACATGCAATATGACTATCAAAATAATATGCTTGCAGGGCGTACAAAAGAGGATGGCAGCGAATGTGGTTTTGGTGGCTGTCGTTATAGTCGCCCAGAGAGCACTAAAAACAGCTTTAGTAATCTTTCGCCAAAACTCGGGGTGAGCTATCAGCTTAATATTAACAATACACTATACGCTAACTTTTCAAGAGGCTATAGAGCCCCACAAGCAGCTGAGCTTTATCAATTACAACGCGAGCAAAGTACTGCCGACTTAGACACAGAAATAGCTAATAATGCTGAGATGGGTATTAAAGGGGTGTACAACAATACTCGCTATGGCTTATCGATGTATGCGATGAGCAAGCACAATACCATCTACCGCGACAGTGACTTTTTTACTGTTAATGACGGCCAAACTCGGCATCGCGGTATTGAGCTTGAATTAGCGCATAGCTTTAATCAGCACTTATCTGTTAATTTTGCAGGCACCTATGCCAAGCACACGTACTCGAATGAGCAAATTATTGGCAGCATTAATATTAAAGGTAACGATATTGATACCGCACCTCGAAAGGTTGCTAATATCGATTTTAACTGGCAAGCCAACGAGAGTATTAGCCTTGCGCTGCAATGGCACTATGTTAGCCGCTACTTTACCGACCCTGAAAACTTACATGAATATCAAGGGCACGATATTTTAAGCTTGCGCGGACAGTGGCAAATTAGTCCACAGCTATTACTGAGTGCCCGAATTATAAACTTAACTAACACAGCCTACGCTGAGCGCGCCGATTACACCAGCTTTACTGGGGATCGTTACTTCCCAGGTAAACCACGTAATGCCATGTTGTCTGTAAGTTACCAGTGGTAAAACAAAAAATGCGCTATATAAATTATATAGCGCATTCCTTTTATACGTTTATTTCTACTTATCGAACGGCCAGTACAATTAAACCAGGCACCACAAAGAACGATCCTAGTATATAGCCTAATGCTGCTGATTTATTATTTGTACCAATTTCGGCTAGCTTTTCAGCAAGTTTTAGCGGTATTTCACGCAGCACAGGAACGCCGTAAATAAGTGCAACTGCAAATACATTAAACATAACGTGTACCAATGCAATTGTTAGCGCAACCTCAGCCATAGGCCCTGTAATTGATGTGGCCGCTAATAAAGCAGTAATGGTTGTACCAATGTTAGCTCCCAGTGTGAATGGGTAAATTTGACGCGTAGTAAACACACCACTTCCAGCAAGTGGGATCATCAAACTGGTTGTCGTTGATGATGACTGAACCATAATTGTTACTGCCGCACCTGATGTGATACCCGCGATAGGCCCGCGCCCAATGGCTCCATGCAGTATATCTTTTGCAGTGCCAACCAGCGCTTTTTTAAGTAATTTACCTAATGTAGTTACGGCAAATAAAATCAAACAAATACCTGCAATAACCATCGCTGCACCTAGCATTTTTGTATCTAAAAAACTAAATGCATCTTTTATTACGCCCACAGCTGGTTTTACGAGTGGTTTAATAAAGTTGTAGCTCTTTAATGATAAGTCGGCATCACCAATAAATAAGTGCGATAAAGCAGCAGACATTTTTTGCAGCAAACCAAACATTATTTCTAGCGGTAAAAATATAATAACGGCAAATAAATTAAAGAAATCATGAACAGTTGATGCCGCAAATGCACGTTGGAACTCTTCTTTAGAGCGAATATGGCCAATAGACACTAAGGTGTTAGTAATAGTGGTACCAATATTTGCACCCATCACCATTGGAATAGCAATACTTAACGGTAAACCGCCAGCAACTAGCCCCACTATAACTGAGGTAACCGTTGATGATGATTGCACTAAAGCGGTTGCTAAAGCACCTAATAATAATGCGATAAACGGGTTGGTTGCGAATGCAAAAATCTCTTTCGCTCCCTCAGTACCGCCCGACGCTAATTTAAAACCACCACTGACAGTGCCAACGGCTACAAGGACTAAATAAACTAAAAAGGCGATAGCAGCCCAGTTAAGCGTTTTTATTAATAGCGTATTGCGCTTTGATTCACTCATGTTTAAATCTCAGTTTTGTCTTACCGATTATGGCATTTTGATGACGTTTTTGTTTCAGAGCGCATTAGAACACCTAAATATTACAGAAATATTTCAATTCGATTAACGTGCTTTTTTATTCATAACATAAAAAAATAAGGGTGAAAAATTGAGTATAAGGCAAGCCATAACTTTAAAAACAATCAATTAAAATCAAAAAATTAAACTTAGTATTCAATTACATAACAAAGCGCTAAGTGGGATCAATTAAGGACTAAATTTAAAAAGGTCTGAGTAATAGATTAAGTTGGTATTAAAGGGAAGTTTTATAAGCTTTATCTGACTTTACTAGGGGTATTGCCTAGCCTTAAGCTAGGCAAGGTTACTAAAGCAGCAATCTCGAAGATTGAGTAAAAACAAGTTTTATGATTGATACAAATTAGCTTTTTTTATACTAGCAAAATCATTAAAACGCACACCGTGCTGGCGCATCACTTCAAGAATTTTTTTGCTAATCATTTGACGTAAATAAAACGGCTGATTCGGCACAAAATGATGAATAGTATGAGTATGCCCAAAGTTAAAACAAAACAAATTAAACGGCATAAACAAACGGCTAGTAATTACGTGAGTTTGCTCAAGCATATTATTAACACCGCCGTAATAATGCATACTGGAGGTAACAAAATTAAGTGAGCTCGAACGTACAATGTTAGGCACTATCAGCACCACCATTAAAAACTCGAACACATTCATTACATCGAGCAATAATGCCGGTGAGTCAGCCGCAATCGGGGTAAATAAATTAATTAAATGAAACGCTATCACACTGTATAAAATAGCAAAATAAGCAGTAGTAATTGGAAAACCTGCGTTAAACACTTTAAAAAAGCTAAATCCTTTAATTTCTTTACTAAAACGTTTTGCGTTAATTAATAAACCAAGCAATCCATCAACAATCACCAATGCACGTAAAAACGGGTTTTTAATACCATTACCTACCAAACGTTCTTCTAAATCTTGCTCAGTGCCCGACGTTTTGTGGTGATGCAAATGCATCTTGCGACGATACCACGGGCTAATCGTATTAGGGCGCATCAACCACACAGTAAACATCATAAAATTGTGTAAAAAAGGCTGGTTGCTAAAGTACTGCTTATGAATAAGATCGTGCTCAAGCTCGTGCGAAATAGAGGTGGCTATAGCGGCTAATATAATACAAAGCCAAGCAGGGATAATGGCAAAGTAATACAAAGTACCAACCCCAATTAACGCACTTAGCGAGAGCAATAAGATAGCCATTCCCAAGGTGTTTTGATGCATTAACAATGGATGTTTTTGACGAAGCAGCGCTTCTTCCGTCTTAATCGCTTTAACAATGGCTTGAATATTCTGTTTTGCGGTCAATTGAGTCATGATGTTTTATTCGCAACAAGAGGTTGAGGTATATAATATCCGAGTAAAAAACTCAGTACAAAGTAATTTAATACTAATTAATTTACGGGGAAAAAAAGTATAAGATCATAATCAAATTAAATATCTCACTTTCTTAGCACGTGCTATTGGGGCATTTTAAAGCACTTATAAAGCCACATTATACTTTTTAAGAAGCATTTTTTGTTTATCTCCTTTGATAGATAAACGGCCACTGTTCCATATATTTATTAGCGTTTTCCTTCTTTCAGCGGGCATTTTATTTGAAAAAATAGGTATTTCAACCAATTTATTTTCTAAGCCTGGACGCACTATTTTTAATCCATTGTTCCAATCAAATCGATTCAACATGTACTGTAAAACCAGCATATTATCTGCATATAGATCGATTCTGCCCGCTTTAATCATCTGAAAAATCCGTTCTACCACATCGCTAGAGCCCGCGATTACTTCCACTAAATCAGAATTATTTGGATCATCAATATAATTTTGATAATCAACACTTACCGAGCTGTAATCCCACCCAGGCCCTGTTGCAACACGCTTTCCTTGTATAGATTGAATCCCATCATAGCGCCAGGATTCATCCTGCCTAACAACAAAAGCAGTTGGATATGCAAATGTTGCCTCTGTGGCGTACTCGAAACCCACTTCGGTGTCTTGCGAAAATAAATATTCTGGCAACATATCGCAAAGACCATCCGCAACCATATCGAGCCCCCTTGCCAAAGGCACTTCGTAATACTCTAATTGATAGCCTTTTGATGTATATATTTGCTCTAGCATATCAATCACAAAGCCGCGGGCAGGAAAACCCTCTGACGGAAATATAGTCATAGGAGGCCATTGGTCGTAGCAAACTTTTAATGTATTGGCATGACTAAAGTTACCTATACTCAATGCTAACAATAAGGATATAAGCAGCACTTGAGAGATCTTTTTTTTACCTTTAAACATTTTATTTTTCAACACGATCACGTCCTTTATCTTTAGCGCAGTAAAGCTTCAAGTCAGCGACTTTGAATAACTCAGTAACTGAGCAGTCTTTTAGCTCGGATGAGGCAACGCCTATGCTTACAGTATAGATTACAGTCTCACCATCAACTTCTAAGGTTGAATCAACCACAGCCTTTCTTATTTTATTAGCGAGTTTGAACGCGTTATCAAGCCCTGTATTTGGAAGAAATAGTGCAAACTCCTCTCCACCCACTCTACCAATAAGGTCAGACTCTCTTATCATACTCTGAACTGTGTCGGTAAAATGAATAAGCACCTTATCACCAACAAAATGTCCATACGTATCGTTAATGTTTTTAAAGTAATCTAAGTCAATTAAAATAAAAGATGCGGGTAATTTCTGTCGCTGAGAAAGTTCTAGCAAATGATTTGCTGTATCAAAAAAGCTCCCCCGATTTAAAGTACCCGTTAAAGAGTCTCTTGTTGCAAGCGTTTTAAGTTTTTCATTTAATACTTGTAGATCTTTTGTACGTTTTGTAACGGCCTCTTCCAGCCAATCTCGCTTAGATTTTTCATCCTCGAGTAATCGCTCCCGATCCCTTTCCATACTAAAGAGCATCGTATTCATATGATCTTGGAGCTGGCTGAGCTCGTTGTTTTCAATATGTGAAAGATTGATCCGTTTACGTGTATTTTTACTTGATTGGACCTCATTAACTTGTTGCATCAATTCTTTTAAAGGCCTGGCTAGGTAACGATCGAAAGCCCAAATAAATAACCCAAACAAAATTGATAATTTTATCATTGCCGTAATAGCAATTAAGAAAAAACCAAATAAAACACGATCTAAAACCACCTCAGACGATGAATAGAGCACCAAAGTGCCAAGAAAAATCCGTTTACCATTAAGCGTCCAATACAACTCAGATTTAGTTTCAAAAATTGAGAGAGGAAGTGAGGCTTGAGTGTAAGAACGTTTAGAAATCATGCTTTTGCCATGTTTGTCAAAAACATCAACCCCCTCAATAACCGGCATTTTAATAAGCCCATCAACGAGTACACCTAACTGTGTTTGGTCATATTGCCACAAACTCGTCGAAACAGGACCCTGGACAGTTTCTTGCAACTGTTTTAATTCATAGGAGATTGAGTTTTGTGTTTTTAAGTATTCAGTTAAAAACTGCATGCTTGTTATGAGGCAGGTTACAAACAAGTAGATAGAGAAAATAACGCGCATCATTTTTTTAGATAAACTGTTTGGACTACGGTAACTTGCAAACATTAACAATGGCACTTCTTAATAAACTTTATAGTTGAGCTTAGGTTAATTACATTCTTAATGGAAGCAAAGAACAGCATAAGGAATAAGTGTTCTCATTTCTGGCGGCTTTAGGCAACTCAAATTTGAGGCATAAAAAAAACCCAACTAATTTGGTCGGGCCTATAACGTATATAGCTGAATAAATAATTCATCCCTGAAGCTGCATCCATCGTTCATTCATGAACTCACTTCGAGTCACTGCGAAACTACGTTTCGGTTCACTCTCACCCAGCGGCCGGACTTTTACTTATAACAGCGGCACCTCACGTGCCGCTCAAGTTCAGCCACTCAAATTTAAGGCATAAAAAAACCCCAACCAATTTGGTCGGGGCTATAACGTATATAGCTGAATAAATAATTCATCCCTGAAGCTGCATCCATCGTTCATCCATGAACTCACTTCGAGTCACTGCGAAACTACGTTTCGGTTCACTCTCACCCAGCGGCCGGACTTTTACTTATAACAGCGGCACCTCACGTGCCGCTCAAGTCCAGCCACTCAAATTTAAGGCATAAAAAAACCCCAACCAATTTGGTCGGGGCTATAAAAAGTGGTACCAGCGGCCGGACTTGAACCGGCACGCCTTGCGGCAGGGGATTTTGAATCCCCCATGTATACCAATTTCATCACGCTGGCATCATTTTTCTTTAACCTTCTAAACACGAGAAGATAAAGAAAAACCACTTTAGAGTGAAAGATTATGTATCCTCTTCCATCTCGTTGCCTAGCATTATACAAACAATAAGCAAAGCGGCAAGCGTTTTATGTATTAAGCATGATCAACCGCTTAACATTTAGGCACCCATTAACATTTGAGCCAATATCGAGTTAAGCACGTAGCGTAATAGGTAGTATTTGACGGCTTATTTGCTAAACTATCGCGCACATTAACAGTGAGAGTATATTTATGTTGGCTGAGTTTCCACGGGCAGGGTTTTGGCGCCGTTTTGCGTCATTGGTGTACGATACATTAGCTATTATCGCTTTTGCGATGCTAACGGTGGTATTGTATTTATTTGCTATTCAAGGGCTTATTTCCCTTGATGTTATTGCTCTTAATGGCGCTGAAGATGTCTCAGCACGTATTCAGAACTCACTGTTACTTTCAGGGATTCGCAGCTCACTGTTAGTTCTGGTTGGTTTGGTGTTTTTTGGTTATTTTTGGACTAAAAGCGGGCAAACAATTGGTATGCGTGCGTGGCGATTAAAAGTACAAACCCATCAGGGAAACTTAATTAGCTGGCCACAAGCCATTATCCGCAGTATCAGCGCATTGCTGGGTTTAGGTAATTTAGTGGTATTAGTGGATTTTAAAAATAAAAAAGCACTACAAGATTACTTATCAAAAACCGAAGTGGTTACGCTCACCAAAGAAGAAAATAAACGCGTTTATCGCGAACTATGATATCAATCCGCAATAATACTTAATTAAGCGAATTGGTATAACCTCAAGTTAAAGCATAAAAAAACGCGGCGCTTTTTACAAAGGCCGCGTTTTTTTATTTAAGCTTTAAATTTAGTTATACCCGCTTATTCATTAAATAAGCTGCAAACCCAGTAAATAAGATACTCGGCAAAACGGCGCCTATAATTGCAGGAATTTGATATACCATTACCACAGGGCCAAATATCTCATTGGTTAGGTGAAACACAATACCGGTTACCACCCCCATAATTATGCGGGCGCCCATAGTTACAGTGCGTAGTGGACCAAATATAAACGATAAAGCAACCAACAACATTACGGCAATAGACACGGGCTGCATTAATTTACGCCAGAGCGCTAAATCATAGGTGCTGGTGTCTTGCTCATTTTGTTGTAAGTAAGCTAAATATGACCATAGCCCGGAAAACGACAGTGATTCTGGTTTTACCGATACCACGCCTAGCTTTTCGGCGGTAAGCTGCGACGGATAAAACTCTTCAGAAACTTGTTCAGTGGTAATTAACTCTTCACTGATCATCACTTTATTTACATCGCGCAATAGCCAACCACTATCTCGCCCTACGGCTTCTTTTGCTTTGGTGATTTGTGTTAGTGATAAAGATTTATCAAAATGATACATATTAACGCCGCGCAGCATGCCATTTTGGTCAACATCTTCAATGTTAATGAAGTTATTACCATCTTTAGCCCATACTCCTTTTTGCGCATTAAACACATCACCACCATGAATCGCTTGATTACGCATTTCCTTAGCGTGCAGCTGTGCAGCAGGAGCGCCCCACTCGCCTAAAGCCATTACGCACAATGCCATAAAAATAGCTGTTTTCATTACTGAGCCAATAATTTGTAAACGCGACATCCCCGCCGCTTGCATTACTACCAACTCACTATTTGAGGCAAGCGCTCCTAATCCAGTTAAGCCACCAATAAGTGCAGCCATAGGAAAAAACACCACTAAATCATCTGGAATACTGTAAATAGTGTACAGCATGGCAGTCATTATATCGTAGCTCCCGCGCCCTACAGATTTAAGCTGCTCAATAAACTTTATTAATGTACTAATACCCACGAGCACCATTAACGCAAACCCTGTGGTTTGCAAAATGCTACGACCTAAGTACCAATCAAGTGTCTTCATCATAGGTTTTGCTCCCGCTTAGTGACGACAGCTTTAAGCCAAGCACCCAATGGACGACCTCTAATAATTAATAAGCTACCAATAAATAATGCACTTAAATGAATCCACCACAGTCCAATTGATGGCGGAATTTTGCCATCCTCTACTGCAAATTTGGCCGCATTAAGTAAAATAAAATAGCCTAAATACAAGCTGATAGCGGGTACCAATTTTGCAAATTTACCTTGGCGAGGGTTTACTACACTCAAAGGCACGGCCAGCAAAGTTAATAACGGAATGGAAAGTGGGATCGCTAAACGCCACTGCCACTGTGCAATTGCTTCGGGAGTATTAATTGACATAAGTTCACGGGTTGGCACAGCTTCTAATTTACGACGTTGATGCTCTATTTCTTGTTCGCGAATTTGTACGCTGTAACCATCAAACTCAGTTAAGTTAAGCGAAGGCGCTTCGCCATCAGTTTCGTAGCGTTTACCATCAGTAAGTACTAACTGCTGCTCACCATTTTGTGCTTCAATTACAACGCCTTGCTCAGCGTATACTAAACGCGCTAAATCGCCTTTTTCACTATCTGGCAACTGCGCAACAAATACTTTATTAAGTTCTTTGCCGCCATTTTCAATATTATGAATAAATACCACGGCTTTTTCGTTACCGGTTTGTTGAAAACGCCCAGCTCTAAGCGCCGATAATCCAGCATCCGCCTTTGCTTGCTCTTTTAATTGATATTCTTGCTCGCTAGCCCAAGGTGCAACATACAAGGTAAGTACCGCGGCGAGTAACGCTAAGATGACACTAGAAATAAGCGTAATGCGCACCACATACCACTCACTCACGCCACAAGCTTTAAGTACTGTCATTTCACTGTCAGCGTAAATACGGCTATAAGCTAAAATAATTCCTAAAAATAAACTCAGGGGTAAAATTAATGATGCTAACTGTGGCAACTTAAGCGCAATCATTGCGAACACGAGTTTTGCTGGGATACTCCCCTCTGAGGCATCACCAAGAATAACAACAAACTTTTGCGACAAAAATATGGTCATTAAAGTTAAAAATACGGCGACCTGCGATTTTAAAACCTCAGTGGTCAAATAACGGAAAATTAGCAACATTCGCCCCTGTTAAACATGGAATTTCAATATAATAATAAAAAACGATGAGTGAACTAGTTAATTCACTCATTTTAAATGAGTATTAAGCACATATTATAAGCCATCAATATTAATTATCCTACCTAACATCACGATATAATGTTGCATTAGTTACCCTTAAGCATATAAAGTTCAAATACACAGTAAGAGTCGAGTAAAATCTACTAATATTAGCGCTAGACCTAAAAATTTAGGTAAAAAGACTAGAAAACACATTTTTAGTCCCAATTTAGCTTCTATAGATGACTCAAAATCAGGAGTGACAATGGAATTCAACGTAAAAAGTGGTAGCCCAGAAAAACAACGCAGTGCGTGTATTGTTGTGGGTGTATATGAACCACGCAGGTTATCCCCCATTGGTGAACAACTTGATAAAATTAGCGATGGTTATATCTCTAATTTATTACGCCGTGGCGACTTAGAAGGTAAGCCAGGACAAGTACTACTATTGCATCATGTGCCCAATATTTTAAGCGAGCGTATTTTACTTGTTGGCTGCGGTAAAGAACGCGAACTTGACGATAAACAATATAAGCAAATTATTTCTAAAACTATCAACACGCTAAACGAAACGGGTTCAATGGAGGCCGTGTGCTTTTTAACTGAACAACATGTTAAAGGGCGTGATACCTATTGGAAAGTACGTCAAGCTGTTGAAACAACACAAGATTGCCTTTACACCTTTAATCAGCTGAAAAGTAAAAAAGTAGACCCTCGCCGCCCACTACGTAAAATGGTGTTTAATGTGCCTACGCGCCGTGAACTTACTATAGGCGAAAGTGCTATTGAGCATGGTTTAGCGATTGCAGCAGGTAGTAAGCTGTGTAAAGACGTTGCTAATATGCCGCCTAATATTTGTAATCCAGCGTACCTTGGCGAGCAAGCCAAAGAACTGGAAGCTAATTTTGATAACATCACTGTTGAGCTAATTGGCGAAGATAAAATGGCCGAACTAGGAATGAACTCATACCTAGCAGTAGGTCGTGGCAGTGATAACGAATCAGTTATGTCAGTAATTAACTACAAAGGCGCAGGCGATGACCAAGCGCCTATCGTTCTCGTTGGTAAAGGCTTAACCTTTGACTCAGGTGGTATTTCATTAAAACCAGGCGAAGGCATGGATGAAATGAAATACGACATGGGGGGCGCAGCTGGTGTTATTGGCGCTATGCGCTCACTTGCACAAATGCAGCTACCTATAAACGTAATTGGTGTTTTAGCCGGCTGTGAAAACATGCCAAGCTCAAACGCCTATCGCCCAGGAGACATACTAACAACTATGTCTGGGCAAACGGTAGAAGTACTTAACACCGATGCAGAAGGCCGTTTAGTATTATGTGATGCGCTGACCTATGTTGAACGTTTTGAACCAGAAACCGTGATTGATGTTGCAACCTTAACCGGTGCATGTATTGTTGCTTTAGGTGCCCATGCTACGGGTTTATTAGCTAATCATAATCCACTGGCGCATGATTTATTAAAAGCGTCTGAGCAAAGTGGCGATCGTGCATGGCAACTGCCATTATGGGATGATTATCAAGATCAACTTGAAAGCCCGTTTGCCGACTTTACTAATTTAGGTGGGCGCGCTGCAGGTACTATTACCGCGGCCTGTTTCTTATCTAAATTTACTAAAAAGTATAACTGGGCTCATTTAGATATTGCCGGTACTGCATGGCGCAGCGGCGCTAAAAAAGGCGCAACAGGTCGTCCTGTTCCTATGCTGACTCAGTATTTATTAAACCGAGCTGGTATTAGCGAAGCAACTCACGACTAACAAACTAACACAGGGCTTCACAGCTCAATGTAGAGTATAAAATAAGGCGCTTTTAAAGCGCCTTATTTATTGGGTATTAATTGAAGCAAACCCCGTTATATGGCAAAATCCCCTTCTTAATTTGTGTGTATTTAATAACAGCACAATCAATGTCATGGGAAATCCCGATACAATGAACATGAATGCCCAGTTTTTCATTTTAAAGCAACAAGATGAGTCATTAGCTAAAGCCGATGATCACTTTGCTTTAGCAGCTCAAATAGCTGGGCAACAGTATCGGCTTGGTCAACGCGTATTTATTTTTGTAGATAGCGAAGAAACCGCCAACAGCATTGACGAAACTATTTGGACATTTGATGCCGACAGTTTTGTACCTCACAATTTACAAGGCGAAGGCCCAAAAGGCGGCGCACCTGTAGAAATAGGCACAACACCACCCGTTGGTAATCGTAAAGTATTAATTAACTTGGCCAATCACTTACCGGATTTTATTCGTCGGTTTAACCAAGTTTTTGATTTTGTACCCGTAGAGCCCGTAGCCAAACAAGCCGCTCGTGAGCGCTTTAAAAAACTACGCCAACTCGGTGCCAATATCACCACGCAAGATATTAATCGCTAACGCTCACTGCGTACAAAGCTAACTAACTCATTTAAGTACTTATTTAAGGTTCTGTGTAATGGATAAAACCTACAATCCGCAAGATATTGAACAGTCTCTCTATCAAGACTGGGAACAAAAAGGCTACTTTAAGCCATCTGGCCAAGGCACCCCATATTCAATTATGATCCCGCCGCCAAATGTCACGGGTAGCTTACACATGGGCCACGCTTTCCAAGATACTATCATGGATACCTTAACGCGCTTTAAACGTATGCAAGGTAACAATACGTTGTGGCAAGTAGGTACTGACCACGCAGGTATTGCCACACAAATGCTAGTAGAGCGTAAGCTTGCGGCAGAAGAAGGTAAAACACGCCACGATTTAGGCCGTGATGCATTCATCGATAAAATTTGGGAATGGAAAAACGAGTCTGGTGGCACGATTACCAAACAATTACGTCGCCTTGGTGCTTCTGTTGATTGGGACCGTGAACGTTTTACTATGGACGATGGCCTGTCTGAAGCTGTTAAAGAAGTGTTTGTACGCCTTCATAAAGAAAACCTAATTTATCGCGGTAAACGCCTGGTTAACTGGGATCCAAAATTACACACGGCTATTTCTGATCTTGAAGTTGAAAACAAAGACAAGCAAGGTCACATGTGGAACTTACGTTACCCACTTGCTGATGGTGTAACGACACAAGACGGTAAAGACTACATTGTTGTTGCAACCACGCGCCCAGAAACCATGCTGGGTGACTCAGGTGTTGCAGTAAACCCAGATGACGAACGCTATCAAGACCTAATCGGTAAAGAGATTTTACTACCGATTGTTAATCGTCGTATTAAAATTGTTGCCGATGAGCATGCCGATAAAGACAAAGGTACAGGCTGTGTAAAAATCACGCCAGCGCACGACTTTAACGATAACGAAGTAGGTAAACGTCATCAAATGCCGATGATTAATATCTTTGATAAAGACGCGGCTATTTTAACAAAAGGTGAAACCTACACCTTTGACGGCAAAGAACTTGAATTTGACGCGCCAATTCCTGAGCGCTTACATGGCCTTGACCGTTTTGACGCACGTAAAGCGATTGTTGCTGAATTTGAAGAGCTAGGCCTACTTGAAAAAATTGAAGACCATGGCTTAACCGTTCCTTACGGTGACCGCTCTGGTGTTGTTATTGAACCACTACTTACTGACCAATGGTATGTGCGTGTTGCACCACTTGCTGAACCTGCAAAAGACGCAGTTAAAAACGGCGACATCCAATTTGTACCTAAGCAATACGAAAACATGTACTTTTCGTGGATGAACGACGTACAAGATTGGTGTATTTCACGCCAGCTTTGGTGGGGTCACCGTATTCCAGCTTGGTACGACAGCGAAGGTAACGTATACGTTGGTCGTGATGAAGCAGAAGTACGCCGCGACAACAACATTGCAGATAGCGTAGCACTAAGCCAAGACGAAGACGTTCTTGATACCTGGTTCTCATCAGCACTTTGGACATTCTCAACTCAAGGTTGGCCAGAGAATACTGATGACTTAAAAACCTTCCACCCGTCTGACGTGTTGGTAACCGGTTTTGATATTATTTTCTTCTGGGTCGCGCGTATGATCATGATGACGCTGCATTTTATAAAAGATGAAAATGGTAAATCACAAGTGCCATTCAAAACAGTTTATGTAACTGGCCTAATACGTGACGATAACGGCGATAAAATGTCTAAGTCAAAAGGTAACGTACTTGACCCACTAGACATGATTGACGGCATTGGCCTTGAAGACTTAGTACAAAAGCGTACTGGTAATATGATGCAGCCTAAACTTGCCGCTAAAATTGAAAAAGATACCCGCAAAGTATTTGCAAACGGTATTGAAGCACACGGTACCGACGCACTGCGCTTTACTTTAGCTGCCATGGCATCAACCGGTCGTGATATCAACTGGGATATGAACCGTCTTGAAGGTTACCGTAACTTCTGTAATAAATTGTGGAACGCAAGCCGTTACGTATTAATGAACACAGAAGAGCAAGACTGTGGCTTTAACGACAGTGAAAAACAGTACTCGTTAGCTGATCGTTGGATTTTAGGCCAATATGAAGCAACGGTTAAAACCTACACCGAGCATCTTGATAACTACCGTTTTGATTTAGCGGCGAACACGCTTTATGAATTCACCTGGAACCAGTTCTGTGATTGGTACTTAGAGCTGACGAAGCCGGTATTATTTAAAGGTAATGAAGCACAGCAACGCGGTACACGTCATACCCTTATTACCGTACTTGAAAGCTTATTACGCTTAATGCACCCAATGATGCCCTACATCACTGAAACGATTTGGCAACGTGTTGCACCACTTGCTGGCCTTGAAACAGCGGGTACCAGTATTATGGTTCAGGGCTTCCCTGTTTATAACCAAGCCAATGTTGATGCACAAGCAATGGACGATTTAGAGTGGGTTAAGCAATTCATTTTATCGATTCGTAATATTCGTGGTGAAATGGATATCAGCCCAAGTAAACCACTTAGCGTTTTACTGGCTAACGCATCAAGCGATGATGTGCGCCGTATAAACGAGAATGAATCATTCCTAGCGTCATTAGCTAAGCTTGAAGCGTTTACCCTGCTTGAAAACAAAGACGATGCTCCAGCGTGTGCAACCTCTTATGTTGGCAACCTTGAGATTATGCTCCCAATGGCGGGCTTAATTGACGTTGAAGCTGAGCTTGCACGTATTAACAAGCAACTTGAAAAAGCAGAGAAAGGCCTAGCGCAAGTGCAAAACAAACTCGCTAACGAAAAGTTTGTTAACAACGCACCTGAAGCAGTACTGGCTAAAGAAAACGCTAAGCTAGCTGAATTTACAGATGCTAAAACTAAGCTACTTGAGCAAAAAACTAAGATTGAAAGCTTATAATTAAACCGTTACGGATGGCTTATGCTATTCGTAAACAGTTAATTTATAAGTATAAAAAAAGCCGCTTACTTCATTTGAAGTAAGCGGCTTTTTTGTGTCTAGGCTCTAGGCTCTAGGCAGAATTAGAACGTGTAGTTATACTGAGCACCAATAAGTACGGCATGACCTTTTGATTCAAAAGACCACGCGCTGCCTGAATCATCAGTTTCAGTAAAGTTTTGTGTCTTGCCACGTAATACACTCACGCCTAAATCAACGTTTGAGTTTTGATCAATCGCGTAGTTACCACCGAACGAGAACCAGAAACGGTCTGTATCAGGAATAGAAATTGATAAATGCTGTTGTGATACTGGCGACTCATCAAAAGCAAAACCAGCACGAAGCATTAAGTTTTCGCTGTACTGGTAATCAGCACCAACTGAGTAACGCATTGCATCAGAGAAGTCTTCTGTTTTTTCAAATGCAATAAACTTATCGCCTGTAGGCGCAGTAACTTGCGCTTCTAATGAGTCAAAGCTGCTCCAACCTGTCCATAATACACTGTAGTGAACGCCTAGTTTCTCGTCTAACTGATGAGAGCCTGAGAACTCAGCAATTGCTGGTAATGTAATTTCTACTGACCCTGGAAGAACTGGTATAGACTGAGCCGGACTTGAGAATGTTCCTTCAAAAGTAATATCTGTTTCTGTACGGTAGTTAAAACCAAAACGGCTATTTTCATCTAATTGATACATTAAGCCGACGTTTAAGCCGTAACCAGTATCATCACCCTCTAGGTCAACTACATTTGTTGAGAATGGAATTTGTGTATTTACACCCACTTTACGTACTATCGTCGCATCAGCATAAATATAGTTTAAACCAATACCAAAACTGAACTGTTCTGACACTTTATAAGCAACGCTCGCATTCATGTTTACAGTAACAATTTCAGTTTCACCGGCAATTTGGCCAGCTACGTAATCATCATTAAATTCAGTCGCAAGGCCAAAGTTAGAAAAAGCACCAAACCCAACCGATACTTTATCGTTTACTGGCATAGTGAAATAACCCGCTGGAATAATCGCGCTTGGTGCGATGCTGTCATCGTTTAATGCACTAGCAGGTATGCCGTTATTTGTACCTGTACCTTCAAGGCTCACATCAGGAATGACAGCCATAGCTGCAACACTAAGTTGCTTCTCTTTAAACAACGTCATTAATGCTGGGTTACGTGCAACCACAGACGCATCGTCTGCTACAGATGCTTCACCTGCGTATGCACGACCTAAACCAGAAACGTTTTGCTCAGCAAGCTGAAAAGCCGCTGCAAAAGTATCAGCTGAAACAAATGCCAGCGATGCCGCAATAAGAGTTTTAGTAAATTTCATTGTTGTGTCCTTAGCCAAACTTACTGTTTGGATAGCTATGTGTGTTGTTATTAGAGTTTCAAACCTGCGTACCCTACCTTAATTTTTTATAAAAAACCTTACTAAAACGTTAAAAAAGGCAAAAAAACACGTTTTTTAACGACAATTTAACAACTATTTAAAACTCATCGGACAAGAAGTGTGGTATTAGAGTATATACTCTAATGAGATTAATTCTTATTTGCATTGACTTAAAATACTTTGCAATTTACACTGCAAATAAAATCACAAAGGGAGAAAACTGTGATCATTTTACTTATTCTTGCTGGGCTTATTTTTTGCGGCATTAGTGTTTATTTCTTTTATAAGGCAAATTATTGCGCGTGTACGCGTGCTGGGAAATGTGACAATCCTGTCAATCAATATTGGCTCGCAGCCATTGCCATGGCGATTATTGCTTTGAGTTTTTGCTGCTTAGCGCTGCATGTAGAATTAGGCACACTGTTGTGGTTAACGCTGATGGGGAGCTGCTTTTTGGGTGGCTATATTTCTGTTAAAACAAACGAAAAAAGAAGATGTAACGCTAAAGCAGTAAATGCTCTTTTAAAAGCCGAGGCAAATTAATCTTATAATCAGCGGGTTTGACACTTGCCTGTATTTTTATCTCGTTATTATTTAAGCTTAAATCTATATCTTTTGCGGTAACATGGTGGTTATGTTTAGCATTGTAAAAAAGCTTCACTTTAGGTTTGATAGGGTTTGAATGATTGCCCTCTAGCACCAACGCCAAACGCTCATTAGTTAACTTAACAATAGTTCCTACTGGGTGTACACCTAAACACTTAATAAATAACTGTACTAACTCTGCATCAAACAGCTGTTTGTTAGCCAACAAATAGCGAAGCGCATTAATTGGCTCATCACCCTCTTGATGCGGTCTATCTGCTGTCAATGCATCGTATACGTCTACAATAGCAATGATCCGAGCTGGGCGGCTTAATTTGCTTCCATCTACACCTCTTGGATAGCCTGAACCATCAAGACGCTCATGATGATTTACAATCATATCAAGCATTAAAGGCGTAATACCTTTTCCGCCTTTTAACAATCCTAAGCTTTGTGCGACATGCTTTTTTATTGCCGTCATTTCGTTACCTGTGACTTTTCCTGGTTTGGAAAATATCCCTTGCGGTAACTTAGCCTGACCTAAGTCATGCATTAAAGCCCCCATTGCAAGCTCTTGCACAACAGCGCGTTTATAACCTAAGTATTTAGCAAACACCGCTGTAAAAATGGTGCAGTTGATCATATGACGCCAGTTGTAACTGTGCTTATCTTTAATCCGAGTTAAAATAGTCATGGCGTGTTCATTACGAAATACAGAGCTCACTATTTCATTACTTATTTCATTGAGCGCTTCAATATTAAGTGACAAACCTGATGTTAAGTCACCAAAAATACTTTGTAGTTTTCTGTTGTGCGCATCATAACTCACACTGGCTTTTGCAAACTCTTGCTCTAAGCTTATAGCAACCTTTGCCTTAACTGGCTTCTCCTGCTTTGCTACAGGAGCTTGTGGTTTTTGTTTTTCTTTGTATTTAGCAGGTACGGCGACATCACTTTTTGTAAAGTCAATGAGAAGCTCAAGCACCCCTTCGGTAATTAAACGCTGAATGATTGATTTATCACGAACCAAACCACTGGTTTTAATTTTTATGCCATCCACACTCTCCTGCTGCTTAGTAACGCTATTTACGTACATGCCTGGAACGAGTTCTGATATAGGTAAGGTGATTAGCATAAAAATGAGGGTTTCTATAATTAATGAATATATACTTTAAATAGCATTATTTAGCTATAAAAGTCTAGCTTTTGAGTTCAGGGTAATAATAAATGATTAACATCAATAATTATACGCACCATCAAGAATAAACCATAAGCTCAGCAATGAATATACGCCTAAAGGTATAAAATAGATTGCTACATATTTTATTATCGAAAATTAAATAAGGTAAGGCAGCGGACTAATTTAAATAATTGTAGGTATTTTGAGGAAGAAACAGGAAATGATACTTTAAACGCAAATGGCGCTCTCGGTAGGGATCGAACCTACAACTCAGCCTCCGGAGGGCCACGTGATATCCATTTCACCACGAGAGCACATTTGTTGCCGCCACATCAACTCGCGATATCAATGCTTTAGCATGCGCAATAATAAAGGCATCTTTGTATAAATGCCAGCATGATTCGTTTACATGTCTATAATTTAAACTAATCACTTCACAAAAGGTAAAAAAAGCGCTATTTGTTTATATTCTATAAAAAAACAGTAACGCTTTAGACACATATTATCTATTATTGTCACTGAACGGAAAGATTAAACACGAGGAAGTAATTATGAAGTTAATGTCAACAGAGCAAGTTGCTGAATTTTTAGGTGTAAAAGCAGAGCGCGTTAAACGCCTTGCTCGAGAAAGCCTATTAATCGCTAAATCAGAAGATGATAACGGCGAAATGCAATTTGACGCTGATGAAGTAGCAAAATACAAAGAGCTTGCGGAACGCTTTGGCGGACTTTAACCCTCCATTAAAGCAATAAGCTCATCCAGTTGCGCGCGCAATACAACAACCTGATTGTTTATAGCGCGTTGCTCATACCAACCTATACATAACAGTAAGTAAACTAACTGATAGCAATTGAGTTTATGCATAGATAAATAAAATTGACCTGATAGGGTGTGCGTTTTGTAATTGTTAAGCAGAGCCTGCTTGCCTGAAGCATCTAATTTAAAACTAACCGCTAACGCAGCAAGATCAAAATACACATCATTTGTTTGAGCATACTCAAAATCGATTAAATAAACGCCTTGCGGGTTTACCACGATATTTTCTTTGACTAAGTCGTTATGGCAAAAGCCGCTATCTACGGGCATGTTGGCTATGCTTTTTAATGTTTTTCTTATGAGCTTTTCATACTGTTTAAACACTAATAAATGCTGATAGGTTTGCAATTCCAAAGCTATATTCATTGCCTCATTATTAGTTGTATACGCATGAAGCTTAACAAGTTTAGTCAGTAGCGGCATCGCCAAATAAGACTGAGCGACGTCGCCATCAATATAGTTAAAAGCTGCGCGCTTATTTTGCTTATCAAGCCAGATGGGAGCAGAGCAAACTTGTTGTTTACTGAGCTCATATTGGGCATGTAACCCTACTTGTGGCCAATACGCTTTATAACACTTTAATAAATAAGCTTGGCTGTCAGTACGGATCAAAAAGTTATCGTTGCTTAAACCGTTAACCAAATACTCTGTTGAGGTTATTGTGCTCGGTACTAAAAACGCGCTACAAATATTAACTAACTGAGAATGCTGATTCATAGATTAAAGTTGCGCCATGGGCTTGGCTTGGCTTTGCTCGTATTCTTCGTACCACGTTTTAAATCCCCATGCTGCCATAACGGTATAAAATACAAATAAAACAAGGGTTGGGTAATAGCCTTTTTCATAGTACAAATACATAGAGGCCGCATCAATGACTATCCAATAGAGCCAATTTTCTAGTACTTTTTTAGCTACCAGATACGTAGTAACCACGGCAAAGCAGGTTGTGAAACTATCAAGATACGCAAAATCTGCATGCGTATAGTTTTGCATTACATAGCCAATTGCTAATGACACTAATGTAGTCAGTACAATTAAAATAATATGTCGGTTTACCGGCCAGGATGTAATTAGTCGCTGCGCTTGATTAGCCTTGCCTTTGCGCCACACGACCCAACCAAACACCGCCATATACATATAATAAAAGTTTAGTAACGACTCCATTAGCAGCGCGCCATTCCAATACATAATGGTATAAATCAGCGTACTAAAAAAAGCCGCAGGCCAGCACCATAAGTTCTCTTTAATGGCCAGTAATAAATACGCCATCGACAAAGCAACCGCAATATATTCCCAATGCGACATAGCAGTAAAACCACTGAGTATTTGCGTTACAAAATCCATCATTATAAAACGACCGTGTTTGTTAAGGGGTTATTCGGGAGATAAATCGCCCGAAATAAATTTACACACAAATATAGCTTTACCAAATTGCTCATATGAATGTTTAATTTCTGTGCTGATCACTTGCATAACTAGATCATAATCACCAAATATTTGGGTCGACATCGTATTAGTGATCACTTTAAGCTCTTCGTAGGCATTAACTCTGTCGATAAAGCCTTTAATAAAAGGAATGTAATCTTGGTGGAGCGGGTATTTACTGATCTCTACTGATAATTTCATTTCAAACTCACCTTTTTAATTATTTGATTTCAACTAATCATTCAACGCAACTTAAATACAGTGTAAAATTACACTAACACTCAATTTAAATGAGCTCATTATGGCACGCAGAATTACCTACACTTTTAAAAATCAACCGCGCGAAATTAACTTCGCCAAAGATAAATACCACGATATGTATCAGGCTATTGCGGCTGCCGAAGGTATCGATTTAACTAACTACTTAAACATGGTACGCCAAATTGAAATGACCTCTAAAGGATCATCGGCTGTGCGTAACTTTCGTGATCAAGAATTTGCTCGCATGGGCTTTAGCGATATTTACTTTATAAAAGAGTAGCGATACCGATTAAGTGAGCATCACGATCATTCTAGTAATGTAAACTTAATGGGTATTTTTAAAATAAATATTAGCGCTGGTACTCATAACTTACGCGCGGTGTAATATTACACAATAACTCGTAAGATATAGTATCAGCACATTGTGCAATTTCTTCTACCGGCAACTCAGGGCCCCACATTACTACTTCATCGCCGACTTTGATGCCATCAGCATTTTCACCAATATCAACACTGATCATATCCATAGAGATGTTGCCAGCAATACCATAACGTTTGCCAGCAATCACTACTGGGGTACCATGTTTAGCATGACGCGGATAACCATCACCATAGCCCATAGCAACCACTGCAAGCTTAGTCGGCTGAGCACTTTGCCAACTGCCACCATAACCAACACCTTGCGCAGCATCAACATCGCGAATTGCAATGACCTTAGTGGTTAAGCGCATCACCGGCTTAAGCTGATGATCTTTGCCTGAAGTGTTAAGCATTGGTGATACACCATACATCATCAAGCCTGGACGCACCCACTCGCCATGACCGGCAGGCCAAGCAATAATACCGGCCGAATTTGCTAAACAATGTGCTTGTTGTTTGCCTTGCACTAATGAATCAAACAAAGCAATTTGCTCAGCTGTTTTGGGATCATTAACATCATCGGCACTGGAAAAGTGCGTCATTAAATTGATTGTATCTTTAGCATTATTAGTCGCTTGCAAGCGCTGATAAAAATCATTCAATTGCGTCGGTGCAACCCCTAAACGATGCATACCCGTATTGATTTTTAACCAGCAACTGATTGGTGCATCGAGCTTTGCATTTTCAAGTGCTCTGAGCTGGTTTTCATCATGGATTATGGTTTGAAAGTTATTGGCTAATAAAATCGGCAAGTCATCTTGATGGAAAAAACCTTCCAACAACACAATAGGCTTGGTCAGCCCGCCTGCTCGAAGTGCGAGCGCTTCATCTATTCGTGCCACTGCAAATGCGTCGGCATCATTAAGGTGCTGCGCTATTTTAACTAAACCATGGCCATAAGCATTGGCTTTTAATACCGCCATAACTTTACTGTTAGGCGCAAACTGTCTCACTTGCGCTAAATTATGAGCAAGTGCTTGTAAGTTAATTTCGGCAATAGCTAAGCGCATTAGTAATCATCATCTACAGCAGGCCCCGCGTAATTATCAAAGCGAGAGAATTGACCTTGGAAGGTTAGGCGCACTTTACCAATCGGACCGTTACGCTGTTTACCGATGATAATTTCTGCAACACCTTTATCAGTACTGTCTTCGTTGTATACTTCGTCACGATAAATAAACATGATTAAATCGGCATCTTGCTCAATAGAGCCCGACTCACGCAAATCTGAGTTAATTGGGCGTTTATCAGCACGTTGCTCTAGGGTACGGTTAAGCTGCGATAGTGCAACAACCGGACACTGTAATTCTTTTGCTAATGCTTTAAGTGAACGTGAAATTTCGGCAATTTCTAAGGTACGATTATCTGACAAGCTAGGTACGCGCATTAATTGTAGGTAATCGACCATGATCATACTAATACCACCATGATCGCGGGCAATACGACGTGCACGTGAACGTACATCAGTGGGTGTTAAGCCTGAGGCGTCATCAACATACATTTTGCCTTTTTCCATGAGTAACCCCATGGTTGATGAAAGGCGCGCCCAGTCATCGTCATCTAGCTGACCAGTACGTACTTTGGTTTGGTTAATTCGGCCAAGGGACGCCAGCATCCTCATCATAATTTGTTCAGAGGGCATCTCTAGTGAGTAGATAAGTACAGGCTTGTCTTGGGTCATTGCTGCATGCTCAGCAAGGTTCATCGCAAAGGTAGTTTTACCCATCGATGGACGTGCTGCTACAATAATTAAATCTGAGGGCTGCAGACCAGTCGTCATTTTATCTAAATCAGCGTAACCTGTGCTTACACCGGTAACACCATCTTGTGGTGACTGATAAAGCTCTTCTATTTTATCAACGGTTTTTTCAAGTATATTGTGAATGCTTTGCGGGCCATCACTACTTTTTGTACGTTGCTCAGCAATTTTAAATACTTTGCTCTCAGCAAAGTCGAGTAAATCGTGACTTGTGCGCCCTTCTGGGTTAAAGCCTGCCTCAGCAATTTCATTGGCGACACCAATCATTTCACGCACAACTGCACGCTCGCGTACAATGCTAGCGTAAGCATCAATATTAGCAGCACTTGGGGTGTTTTTAGCTATTTCGGCTAAATACGCAAAGCCGCCAATCCCTGAAAGCTGATTATTTTTTTCTAAACTTTCAGAAATAGTAATTAAATCAATCGGATCGCCAATTTCAGCCAGTGCTGTCATTGCCTCAAAAATAAGCTTATGGGTACGGGTATAAAAGTCCTGTGACACAACAAGTTCAGCTACGCGATCAAATGCTTGATTATCAAGCATTAAACCACCTAAAACAGATTGTTCAGCTTCTATTGAATGGGGAGGAACTTTAAGAGTGTCGACTTGCTTATCTGGTTTGGCCATAACTTCACAGTACTAAAATTGAATGGCTCTATTCTATCGACTTGGCGGGGCTGTGCAAATAGCAAAGCAGGAAATCTTTCCTGCTTTTTGTAACTTAAAATAAAATGGATGATTATTGACGCTTAAGTCCAATCGTCCCACTTATGGTATTCATTTCTACACTGGCATCGGTGCCATTAGTATTAAACTTAATTCCACTTGCTGGGCCATATTTGGCTTTTTGCACTTGGTCGCTCGTTAGCTGGTTGTCAATTTTACCGCCGGCATGGGCTTGCACTTCAAATTGTGCCGATAAATCAGCTGGAAAGTAAAACTCAGCATTGCCACTTACAGATTCAAAACTTACATCAGCATCACTTAAAAGGCGATTAATACGCACTTCAACTTCGCCATTTACAGTGCTTATTTGTAACTCTTTGATTGCATCGAAGGTAAGATTGATATCACCGTTTACGTTTTCTAAGCGAATATCATTGGCAGTCGAGTTTGATTTTATATTCCCATTAACCGCATTAAAACGAACTTCTCCGTTAGATTGCTGATCATCAATTGCGCCATTTACAGTTTCAAATTGCACTTTACCACTGAGGTTTTTTGCGTTGATGTCACCGTTAACACTAGTAAGCTTAATATCGCCGTTAAGATCATTTACAGTAATGGCGCCATTGACTACATCAATTTCAGTGCCTCTTTTTAACTCTTTTGCAGTTACTGAAGCGTTAACCCCAACATACTCCAGCGCACTGCTTTGCGGCATGAAAATAGTTAGCGTTGAGCCATTATTGTTATTATCCCAATTTGAAAGATCAGGCATTTTTACAATAAACTGAGTTTTATTACCTTGTGTTTTAAGAGTGTAGCCTTGTGCTTTATCATCAAGCTCGCCGCTCACTTTAAATTGGTTTTTCCCCCAGCCCATAATATTTACATTGCCGCGCTGATTTTCTATATGAATAACGCCACCGTTTGGTACTTCAATTTGTTGTTCTATTTTTTCACCGGCAAATACAGCCATTGGTAATAAAGCGATTCCAAGTATTATTGCTTTCATTTATTTCTCCTAGATTTGTTGCCAACGCGGTGCATGCACCTTGTTAATTAAGTCGAGTTGTTGTTGATATACTTGCGCTAACATAGACAGTAGCGCCTTATTTTGTGGTTCATTTTCAAGTGTTTGCTTTATAGCCTGCTCAGCATCTTCAAGTTCTTGTAGCTGCACTTGCCAGTTATCTGTTAGTGCCGCTTGGCTTTGGTATTGAACAAGTAAACTTTGTTTTTGCTTAGTAAAAAAATCACTCATCGCCACAGCGGTATTTGTCTCTGGAGATGTAAAAAACACCATAGTGCTAACCAAAGCAGCCACACAACATGCCGCAATAGCAGTTAGCTTCGGCCAAACTACACTCTTAACTGTACTTGCCTGCTTATTAGTCATTATGGCGCGCTCAATCCCATCCCAGAGCTCTTTATCGGGTGTTATATTTTTATTTAATTGTGTTAGCGACTCATTTAAGTAGTCATCAAAATTTGTTTTACTCATTTTCGTACCACTGTTTTAATAATTGCCTTGCACGATGATATTGCGCCTTACTAGAGCCTACAGCCATGCCTAGCAAGGTTGCTATTTCTTCATGCCTATAACCTTCAACGGCATACAGTACAAATACCATTCTTGCGCGCTCAGGCAGCCTAACGATTAATTTATCTAAGCCATTTAAGCCATTGCAGTCATTTGCAGATTGCTCATCCATACCGCTTTGTTCAAAGCTAATAACTTTATTAAGCCAATGTTTTTGCTTACGCACATAGCTAATAGCAATATTACTGGTGACACTGTAAAGCCATGTAGAAAATTGCGAACGCCCATCAAATTGCGCTATTTTGTGCCATACCTGTACAAATACTTCTTGAGTTGCATCTTGCGCATGCCCCTCATCGGCAATTAGCCTCAGGCATAAGCCATAAACTTTTGCTTTATGCATGTCATAGAGCGCTTTATAGGCTAACTGGTCGCCGTTTTTAACTTGATCAATAAGCATTTGCTGCACTTGATCAGTTATTGGCTGATTAGCGTCCATTAACATCGCAAATTTTTCCTGTTTATAATTATGTAATTGCAATTTAACTTATTAGACGTGAGAAGAAATAGAAAGGTTTAAATGAAATAGAAAATATTTGTAGAAAATGAAGCTTTATTTTAGAAAAGTGTTTGATTTAATCCACAGCAAACAATTTATTGTTTTGAATTACAAATTTTAGATACAAAAAAACCGTGCAAAGCACGGTTTTTTTTAACTTAATTTTAAAAATTAAGCTTCAGCAATAACGATTACTTTAATAGTAGCTGTTACGTCTGAGTGTACTGCGATTGCAACGTCAAATTCGCCAGTCTCACGGATAGTACCTAGAGGTAAACGAACTTCTGATTTAGCAACTTCAACACCAACAGCTGAGATAGCGTCAGCGATGTCACGAGTACCGATTGAACCGAATAATTTACCTTCGTCACCAGCTTTAGATACTAATGTAACTTCTGCTAATGCTTCAAGTTTGTCAGCGCGTGCTTGTGCTGCAGTTAACTGTTCAGCGATTTTTGCTTCTAGTTCTGCGCGACGTGCGTCAAACGTTTCAATGTTTGCTTTAGTTGCAGGAACTGCCTTACCTTGTGGGAAAAGGAAGTTACGTGCGAAGCCAGATTTAACAACAACCTGGTCACCTAGGCCACCTAGGTTAGCGATCTTATCTAGTAGAATAACTTGCATGTTTCTACACCTTTTAAAAACGTGTTAATCCGCTGCTTACTTATGTAAGTCAGTGTATGGAAGAAGGGCTAAGTAGCGAGCACGCTTAATAGCAGTTGCTAGCTGGCGCTGGTATTTAGCGCTAGTACCTGTGATACGGCTAGGTACGATTTTGCCACTTTCTGTAACATAGTTTCTAAGAGTAGCTAGATCTTTGTAATCGATTTGTTGTACGCCTTCCGCTTTAAAGCGGCAGAACTTACGACGTCTGAAATAACGTGCCATGAGATTAATTCCTCAAATAATTCTTTCTATATGCTGAGCATGCAAAACCAATTGGCTAAGGCCGTTACGACCTTCGTGGCGATTTAAAAAACCACTCACTTGCAATGCCTGCCCAACGTGCAAATGTTGAGTCTGTTGTTGCATTTGCTTACCACTGGCAACCACCTGAAGCCTCACATAACTATTACGGTTAAGATCTGCTTCAACTTGCATTGATTTATGTTCTACAACAAAAATACAATGCGGTATGCCCGCGGGGCTTTGGCTAAACTTGGGTGTTTTACAAACAACCCCCGATATAACCAGCTGATTCGTATATGGGCTAACCATTATAGTAACTGCTGACTACGTGCCATGCTAGGACTCAAAACAATTAAGCAGCTGGTGCTTCTTTCTTCTCTTCTCTTACAAGAGGAGACGCTTCAGTTACAGCGTTTTTAGTACGCATAACTAAGTTACGAAGCACTGCATCGTTGTAGCGGAAAGTAGTTTCTAGCTCGCTGATTACTTCAGTTGGTGCTTCAACGTTCATAAGAACATAATGAGCTTTATGAAGCTTGTTGATTGGGTAAGCCAGTTGACGACGGCCCCAGTCTTCAAGACGGTGGATAGTACCACCTGCTTCAGTGATAGAACCAGTATAACGTTCGATCATACCAGATACTTGCTCACTCTGATCAGGGTGAACCATGAATACGATTTCGTAATGACGCATGGATATTCCTTACGGTTAATAGAGCCTTCTACCGTTTCGGCCGGTCGGTTTAAGGCAAGGAATTAATAGTTTAAAAGCCGAAATGAGCGCGCATTTTACGCTTAGTAGGATAATTAAGCAAGCAGGTTTTTTTAAGCTTTAATAGATAAGGGTTCGGGCTTCGGGCTTCGGGCTTCGGGCTTCGGGCTTCGGGCTTCGGGCTTCGGGCTTCGGGCTTCGGGCTTCGGGCTTCGGGCTTCGGGCTTCGGGCTTCGGGAAGACATTATTGGATGCTCCCTTTATATCAATAAGTAAAATAAAGATAAGTGTTTAATATTTACTAGGTAAGCGCGAGCTTGCTCGCTTGAAAAGTGGAGCTTTTAATTACTTAAGCCCTACATTTGCCCCTAAAATATAAACATTTACTCAAATCTAAAGCCGTGCAATTATTAAACAACACATTATTTAATAAGGATATTTATGAAGCTTTTACTATCGCTTGTGTTAATAGTTACTTTTAGTACACCTGTTTTAAGCTATGCAGACACCGCTACAACCGACATAACCGTGGGTAAAAAGGTCATTCTACAATCAAAAATACTTAACGAAGACAGACCTATCAGAATATTCATACCTGACAATGTAAAAGACGATCAGCCGCTCTATGTTATTTATTTACTTGATGGTGTTGAGCACTTTCATACGGCGTCTGGCGTTATAAAATCCCTTGTTGATTACGAGCAGATACCTAATGCAATGCTTGTTGCTATTGATACAACCAACCGTGTTCGTGATTACTTACCTAAAGTACAAGGTGAGCCTAAAACGGAGTTTCAAACCTTTGTTAAAAATAAATGGCCTGACGCAGGGCAAACCGATAATTTTTTAAAGTTTGTGTCTGATGAGCTCATGCCCTATATAAATAGCAACTACCCAACTAATGGTTACAACACCTTAATTGGTCATTCTAATGCTGGTACATTAGCGCTTTATACTTTAGTTAATCAACCAGCATTATTTAACAACTACATCGCTATAAGCCCAAATAGTTGGTGGAGTGATGAAGAGTTAAAAAGTAATATCACTAAATACACTAAAAACCCTAAAGGCGCTCAAGCGTTATTTATTAGTGTTGCAAGTGAAGGCGCACGCTTTTATACCGGCGTATTAAATACTTTAGTAAATTTAGAGCAACAAATGCCCACACAGCTAAAATGGAAATATAAGCATTATCCCACTTTTACTCATATGGGCACCATACTTCCAGCACTTAGCGATAGCCTAATTCACTTATTTAGCGACCTAATATTTAAAGTGACTGACGAGCACGGAAAATTTGCAGATGTATCATTGATTACCGGTTACTACCAAGCACTTAGTGATAAGTACGGATTTGAGCTTAAAATTCCACAAGATGTGTACGCAGAATTTGCTCATAGCCAGCAGAAATTTGGCAACACTAAAAAAGCGATAACAACACTTAAACACTTTACTCGCGATTATCCTAATGCTGCATACTCTCACATGCGATTATCGCAAGGTTACACGGCTGACAAACAGTTTAAAGAAGCCGCTACCAGTATGAAACATGCACTAAAGCTTGCTAAACAAAACTCGCGAGATCCACTGTTAGTTGATGCACTACAAGATATGGTGAATGAAGCAAAAGAGAATTTGTAGCTCATTAATTTAAAAGCATTACGAGCTTCGATCGTCGCGTCAGCAAGCTGTACGCCTACACTAAAGAAAGCATTAGCCTATAAAAAAACCGATGCTTAAACTAAACATCGGTTTTTCTTTGGCTGAAAGCTGACAGCTAAAAACTGACCGCTTGTCTTTATCACTTCCCTATCGCTTCTTTGGCGAATAGGTGTTTGATTGGGCCTAGGTTATCAACGAGTGAAAGCCCTACTCCCCGAATCAGCTTTTTAACTGGATTGGCACCTTCAAATAACTCTTTTAGCCCTTGCATCATGGCAATGTGTTTTTGTGCGTCGAGCTTACGGGTGCGCTCGTAATCACGCAGTGTGCGCGTACTTGCAAATTCTTTGGTGTCTTGACTTAGTAGCTCGATTAAATAAGCGGCATCTTTTAGGCCCAGATTCATACCCAGCCCTGCCAATGGATGAATGGTATGCGCTGCATCGCCCATTAGCACCACGTTGCCATTTACCCATTGCTGGGCATAACGCATTTTAAGTGGGAACGCGACGCGCTTACTTTGCACTTCACATAAACCGCATTGGCCATCTATTGCAGCCATAACTGCTTTATTAAAAGTGGTGTCGTCCATTGCTAACAATTCATCACAATGATTAGGGCTGGTAGACCACACAATTGAATGAGTATGCTCATCGCTCAATGGCAAGAACGCTAGCGGCCCTGTAGGTAAAAACACTTGGCGTGCGGTATTTTTGTGTGACTCTTTAGTTTTAACTGTCGCTACTAACGCATGGTGGTCGTAATCTTTAAAGCTCAGCGCCATATTAAACTGTTTACGAATCGCTGAATTTGCACCATCAGCCGCCACCAGCAACTTAGCAATAATAGGTTCGCCAGTTTTTAAATTAATAAATACATCAGACTCGCTTTGGTGTATTTGCTGATACTCGGTATTAAACATGAGTGTGGCATTACTTTGCTGCTCAAGCTCTTTTATTAGTGCAAAGCGAATAATATCGTTTTCAACAATGTGGCCTAAATGCTCAAGCTCAAGCTGCTCGTTATTAAAGGTTATTTTTCCAAAGCTGTCGGCATCGCGTACATCCATGTGCGTATAAGCACAAGCACGCTCAGCTATTATGTGTGGCCATACATTTAACTGCTCGAGCAAAGTTTGGCTGGCAATACTCAATGCGCTTACACGTAAACCATAGTCATCGCTCGGTGGAGCTTGAGTTGGCGCTGCATCTAACACAACCACACTGATATTCGCTTTAGCAAGCCCTAGCGCCAGCGTTAAACCTACGCAGCCACCACCCACTATACAAACCTGTACTTGTTTCATAAACGTGTACCTTGTTTAACTTGTCCCATTAACTGTTTAGCCAATGGGGCTTTAAATGCGGGGAATAAATCCATTGAAAATAGCCCAATACTACGACCAAGCGCTAACACCCGTGATGAGTTTGAAAAAAGTCGAACCAGTGCATCGGTCAATGTCATTACGGTTTTTATATCATCACTGCGCTTAATTGAATATTGACGAGTAAAGGCATAACTACCTAAATCGTGTTCACTGTTTGCTATTAAGTCACTCAGCACTTGTACGTCGCGCAGCCCTAAATTAAAGCCTTGACCTGCAATTGGGTGAATGGCATGTGCCGCGTTACCTATTACCACAGTACGGTGCGCTGTTAACGATTCTATTTGCCCATAAACCAGCGGATAACTGGCGCGCATACCGACTTTTATAAATTGCCCTGCACGATAACCAAAGGTGGTTTGCAGTACGCTTAAAAAGTCTGACTCACTTAATGCCATATGCTGCTCAATATGCTCTTGACGCATACACCATACTAACGAATAACGGTTATTACTCATGGGTAATAAGGCCATTGGGCCGTTTTGAGTAAAACGCTCAAACGCATGATGGTTATGTCCACCAGCCACTTCTATATTGGCAATAATCGCGCCTTGTTCATAAGGCTGGGTATTGAAACCTAAGCCTAGCAAGTGACGGGTTGGCGATTGTGCACCGTCGGCAATCACTAACAGCTTAGCACTTAGTTTTTCGCTGCTTTGTAATGTCAGTTCATTACTTTCGGCATTTTGTTTTATCGCTGTTACGCTATTAGGGCAAAAAAGCGATATATTTGATTGCGTTAAACGTTGATGCAGCGCTCTGCCAAATGGGTTTACCTCTACCACATAGCCTAATGAGGGTTTAGTAAACTCATCACACTGTATGTGGGTTTTACCAAAGTGCCCTTTGTCTGACACACTGACTTTTTTTATGGCCGCCGCATAGGGAGCGTTTATTTCAAACAAATTGAGGCTTTGTAAATACTCCACCGACTGCTGTGCAAGTGCGATGCTTCTGTCGTCAAAACTTGGGTGATAATCTGTGGTTACTTGGTTTGCTTCAACCACGGCAATATGTAGGCTGGGATTTTTTTTACTTATACTCAGTGCGCAACTTGCGCCCACTAAACCACCGCCAATAACTACAACATCAAACTGCTTAGCCACTTTTATCTCCAAGCTTATGCGTTTTTAGCGCTTTGCATTAACGCTTCTATTTCGCTAATTTTTTTAGGCACGGTAATCGTTAAGTTTTCGTGACCAGACTCAGTTACTAATAAGTTATCTTCAATACGAATACCTATGCCTTGGTATTTTTTGGGTGCGTTTGAATCTTTATTAATATAAAGCCCAGGTTCAATGGTCAGTACCATACCAGGTTCAAAAGCACGCTCTTGGTTATTAACCTTGTAACCACCTACATCGTGAACATCGAGTCCTAACCAATGGCCAAGACCATGCATGTAGTATTCTTTACAGGCTCCTTGCGCCATTAGCTCATCAAAGTCGCCGGTTAAAATACCTAAATCGAGTAAACCTTGGGTTAGCACTTGCATAGCGAGTTTATTAGCCTGCGATAAGTAGCCACCGGGCTTTACTTCGCTAAATGCGACTTCTTGCGCTTTAAGCACAATATTATAAAGCGCAGCTTGCTCGGTGCTAAATTTACCATTAACGGGGAAAGTACGGGTAATGTCGGCTGCGTAACCTTGTAGCTCACAACCTGAATCAATCAGCACTAGGTCGCCATTGTTTAATACATCGCTGTTTTGGGTGTAGTGCAAAATATTAGCGTTATCGCCACTACCGACAATGGTGCCATAAGCTGGATATGGCGCACCGTTCATTGCATAGTGATGATGAAGCTCTGCCTCTAGTTGAAACTCGGTTGCGCCAACGTGGGAAAAGCGCATGGCACGCATGTGTGCTCGGGCACTTATTTCACAGCCTTCACGCATAATGTTAATTTCACTTGGCGATTTAAACAGGCGCATTTCATGTAATAACGGGCGAATATCTTTAATTGTACTCGGTGCTGCATCCCCTTTTTTAGGGGCACTGCGCAAAGTGTTAAGCATTGAAAATACTTTGCCGTCAAAGGCAGGATACGCCCCTTGTGCATAAAATAAAATCTGTTGGCCGTTCACCAAATTCAATAATTGTTCGTTTAGTTCACTTAATGCATAAGTTTTGTCGAATAAGTATTCGCTTTGCGCTTTTTCAAAACCAATGCGCCTGCCGTGCCATACCTCTGCAAGTTTATCTTTATCTAAACAAAACAATATAGAAGGCGTATCACTGTCTTTGCATAACACCAATACCGCATCGGGTTCGTTAAAACCAGTTAAGTAAAAAAAGTCACTGTCTTGTCGAAACGGATAATGAGTATCTCGGCTACGTGTGAGCTCGGTTGCAGCAGGAATTATCGCAATACTGTTGCTATCCATTGCCGTCAATAAACGCTCGCGGCGCGCTTTAAACTCTGACTTTTGTATTTCAACCATTAATAACTAACCCATTACTTTTGTTGTATTACTAAATTAATGCAGTGTTTTTTTGTTGCTTTGTGGGTTTTGCTCTTTGCCAAGTTCAGCAAAACACAGTAACGCCGATACGCGTACGTACTCAATCACTTCATGTAGTGCTTGGCTATCTTCTTCGGTTTCTTCAAAGGTTGTATCAAGGCGCGTAATTTCGCTAAAGTCGCTAATCACTTCTTTTACATCTGCCGACAGCTTGCCATAGTCTTTTTGCTTTAAGCCAAAGCCCAGCATAAACCCAGCTACCCATGATACGAGCCCATTGGCTTGATCGATGAGTGTTTCGTCATCACTCGGTAAAAACAAATCAAATTGAAACTCTTCATTGTTAAAACTTTCAACCACTTGTTGATAAATTTGGCCAAAAAACTGTTTTAAATCGTTGCTAAACGACTCGCCATCATTAAATACATCGCTCAGTAAGCCTAAATATTCTTTATCGTCAATGCTTAGCCCACAAGCAAGTAAGCCGCTAATAACGCCATGCGCTTCAGCAGGTGATACAAATATTTCGTTTTTCTCTAAAAGAAGTTGGGCTTTTTCGTAATCTGGTAAGTTATTCATAATGACGTCTTCGCTTTGCTAATTAAAGCAATGCTACCACTCGATAAAAAGCAACTCCAATGAATTCTATGACTGAGGTCAAAAGCAAGCGATTGAAAAGCTGATTAAGTTCAAAAAGCAATCTTAAAAGTAAATATAAGATTAAATTTGCAGGAAAACTGAGCGAACAGTTTAATTTTTTACGATTGGGGTTTAAGGATTGGAATATGTCTTATATACTAAATTTGTTCCCTGGGGTGCAGGAGCTTGGTTAAGTCCCTGAGCCGATAAATTTTATACCAGGATTTTTGTTCGTTTACTATTGTGCAAGCTCGGCATGTACCGAGAAGCCTACGGTAAACCGCAGATTTCCGCCCTGAAACCTCAAGGTTTCAGGACTGACACCGGGCACCGCATTCTCGGGGAACACCTTCCTTTATAGCTTAGGTTCTAGGTTCTCAAGCATTTCTTTTTAACTAAACATTCCCTATCTTTCGTCTTTAAATATATCGAACTGCGCCTCCACAGCCCGATATTAAACTTGTTTCTAACACCTATCCCTTTGTCTTTTTAATGCCTAACACTACTTAAACCAACCTTGAAAGCGCTCCATCAGCATATAGTTAACGGGAACAAATAATAAGGTTATAAAAGTCGCAAATATAATCCCAAAACCTAGGCTTACTGCCATAGGAATTAAAAACTGCGCCTGAGTCGCCTTTTCAAACAGCAGCGGCATTAAGCCTATAAAGGTGGTTAAACTAGTTAGCATAACCGGGCGAAAACGCGCTACGCCGGCGGTTTTAACAGCTTCCATTAAATCGAGCCCTTCACTGCGTTTTTTATTAATAAAATCAACCAATACTAACGAGTCGTTCACCACGACCCCAATTAACGCGAGCATTCCCAGCAAACTCATAATGGTAAGCTCCATAGTCATGATCCAATGGCCAATTACTGCGCCAATCATGCCAAAAGGAATAATGCTCATCACCACCAGTGGCTGTAAGTACGATTTAAAGGGAATTGCGAGCAACCCATAAATTACAAAAAATACAAATACCATTCCCCACAATAATGAACCAAACGATTCGCGCTGCTCTTTGGCTTCACCTTCTAATGAATGGCTTACACCTGGGTATTGTTGCACAAGTTCATCTAAGTAGGTTTTTAAATCAGCTTGAAGCACGGTCATATTGGTATCGGTTTTTTCTACATCCGCCGACACATTAAGAGTACGGTAACGATCAATACGGGTAATGGTTGATGGGCTTTGACCCGGTACTAAAGTGGCCACGTGTGACAGCGGCACTCGCCCACCATTAGGTGTTTGTATTAATATATCTTTTAAATCAGCAACTGAGCGTCTTTCATCTATAGGTAAGCGCACCATAACGCGCACATCATCACGCCCGCGTTGAATGCGCTGTACTTGTACACCAAAAAACGAGTTACGCACTTGTCTTGATACATCAACTCTATTTAATCCAAGTGCAAGCCCTTGCTCTGTTAGCTCTATTTGTAGCTCTTCTTTACCATCAGACATGCTATCGGCAATATCAAACACGCTTGGATAAGTGGCCAATCGTTGTTTAATTTGCTCAGCCACTGTTTGCAGTGTGGTTATGGAATTACCCGATAATTGAATATCAATTGGGTTTGAGCTTCTACCTATTTCTGCTCTAAATGTGAGACTTTCAGCCCCTGGGATCACCCCTATTAATTGCCGCCACTCTTTTACCAACTCACGCGAACCAATATCAGACTCTCGTTGTTCTGCTGGGGTGATTTCAAAGCGCACACTACCCGAATTAGCCGCACCGCCTCGCCCGCCAGTGCTGGCTAAAATATTAAGGATAATACTTTGCCCTGTTTCTTCATCTTGATACTTACGCTGAAGCTCTCTGGCTTTATCTGACATATCAATAATGTATTTATTCGTGACTTCAAACGGTGTTCCCGCAGGAAAAGTTAAATTAACCCGAACTGTTTCACTGGGAATACGTGGGAAGAAAATAAACTTAGTCCAACCACTGGTGATCATGGTTAAAATAATTAAAAACACGCCCATAAATAAACTGACTGTGGCCAGTTTGTTGCGTAGCGCTAGCCCTAATACGGGTTGGTAATATTTTAAAATGGCATGCTCAAAACCATCAGCAAAACGTTGTTGGAGTTGCTCTAATTTAGAACCTTTGCCTTTTTGCTGGCGCAGTTTGATATATTTTAAATGCGCTGGCAGCACAAATTTAGATTCAATCAATGAAAACAATAATACCGGAATAACCACCACCGGAATTTGCGCAAAAATAGCGCCTCGCGCGCCTTCTATAAAACCTAACGGTAAAAAAGCGGCCACGGTGGTTAACACGCCAAATGTAACTGGCGTGGCTACTTCTTGAGTTCCTTTTATAGCAGCCTCTTCGCCCGATTTGGCGGTTTTTAAATGGGTATACACGTTTTCACCGGTAACAATAGCATCGTCCACCACAATCCCTAGCACCAATATAAAACCAAATAAGCTGATCACATTTATGGTCACGCCAAAGGCGGCCATTGCCATAAACGCGCCCATAAATGAAACCGGAATACCAATAAATACCCAAAACGCGATGGCAGGTCTTAAAAATAAAGTCAGTAACCCCAGTACCAAAATACCGCCCTGTAAAGCATTGCTAGTTAGGGTAGCAATACGGCTTTTTACTACCTCAGAGTCATCATCCCAATAGCTTAAATAAAACCCTTGCGGTAAATTAGCTTGCTCACTGGTAATATAGTTTTTAACTGCATCGGCCACTTCTATCGCACTTTGCGGACCAATGCGGTACACATCGATAAATGCGGCTTGTTTGCCATTAAAGCGGGTGCGCACGGGGGTTTCTTCAAAATCATCGTTAATGGTTGCAATATCACTTAAGCGAATAATAGTGCCATCGGCTTGATTTTTTATCACAATGCTTGCAAATTCATCTTTGCGGTAAGCTTGCCCTTTAGAGCGAATAAGTACATCGCCGCCCTCTGTTTTAAGGTTTCCCGCTGAAATATCAGAACTTGAATTGGCAATGGCACTGGATATTTGCGCCAAGGTTAAATCGTATTGGCGCAGCGTATCTTGGCTTACTTCGATTGCCAGCTCATAATTACGTACGCCACTAAGTTCAACTTGGGTAATCGCCGGAATACGCAGCAATTCATCACGGACTTGCTCTGCATATTCTAGGGTTTCTTTTTCGTTGTAGTCACTTGAAACAGTGACTGCTATTACTTCACGCTTACGCTGGATTAACCCTATTACTGGTTTTTCTGCATCGGCTGGAAAGGTATTAATGGCATCGACACGGCTCTTTATATCCGCTAACAATTCACGCTCGTCATAGCCAGTATCAACCTCAACGCTTACTTGTGATGACCCCTCAGAAGAGCGGCTCGATATTTGTTTAATACCTTCGAGATCTTGTAATGCTTCTTCTATTCGTATGGTGACCCCTTTTTCAGCATCTTCTGGGGTTGAACCACGTAAACTCACACTAATATTTATACGATCAGAAACAAACGAGGGAAACACCTCTAACGGTAACTTAGAAGACAGGCTGAATAGGCCGCCCAACACAATACTAATTAGCAATAAGTTGGCAGCCACATGGTTACGAGTAAACCAAGCGATCATGGCTGCTCTCCTGTTTTTTGTGCTTTAGGAGTCGCATCCATTATCTGCACTGGCGTACCTGAACTCACTTGCCCCAGTGGCGTCAGTACTAATTGACTACCCGCTTCAAGACCTTTACTCACAATGCCTTGCAGCGCATTTTGCCACGCTAAAGCAATATTTTTACGCTGTAGTGTGCCATTTTCAACCACATAAACATAACTGCCTTGATATATCGCACTATTGGGAATAACGAGTACCTGAGAGGCGACTTTGCCATTAATTTTAGCTTTAACGTATTGCCCTATTTTTACTGGGTATTGATTATCACTGGTTGATTTATAAGGGTCATTAATTTTAGCCACCACATACAATTGCTGAGCACTTTCATCTATTGCGCCCTCAGTACGAATAAGTTGGCCTTGCCATTGTTGCTCGCCAATTAAATCTGAAGTGAAATTAACCGCTGAGCCACGCTGATTTTTAGCACCATCTCGATATTGCTCAGGTAAATTAATAAAAGGCAGATCTTTATTCTTTATCGGTAAGCGTATTTCAACACTGTCGGTTGCATAAATTGTCGCTAACTGCATATTGTTAGATACCACCTGACCTAAGTCAACGCTGCGGTTTAATACTCGCCCAGCATAAGGGGCTTTAATTTTAGTACGTTCAAGATTTAGTTGCGCTTTTTCCAATTGTGCTTGTGCTGACAAAACCTGTGCTTGCGCTGCAGCTAGCTGTGGCTTTCTAAGTACTAAAATACTCGGTTCAGACTCATTGCCTAAACGTTGCCAATCAGTAAGCGCTTGTCGGCCTCGTGCTTGCTCTTCTAATAAGTTTTGCTCGGCATTGAGCAAATTAGCTTGTGCTGATTTAACTTCCGCTTTTAAATCGCGATCATCTAGCTGAAGTAACACATCGCCTTTTTCAAAAAAGCCGCCTTCGCGGAACTGCTCATTTATATCAATAATCAGCCCAGAAACCTGAGCCACCAACATACTTTGAGTCCGTGGTTTAACCGTACCAAAGCTATCAATTTCAACGGGGTAGTCAATTAACTGCAATGGTTTTACCGCTACATTAATTTTTGCTTTTGGCGGTGCTGAAAAACGTGATGCTTTAGGCGGGTTTCCCTTAATAAACATCACCAAAAAAATGGTCGCTATAATGATAGCAGCGGGAACAATTATTTTTTGTTTGTTTAGTTTCATAGTGCTTGCTCATCCTGTGCGGATCTTGATTTTGCAAAGTCGCCCCCAAGAGCAACATGTAATTTAATGCGATTTGTGAGTAATTGGTTTTTAATTTCAATCAGTGAACTTTGTGCATCAAACGAGCGTGCTTGTGCATCTAATACGGTGGTGTAGCTCACTAAACCACTTTGATATTGTTCAAACGATAATTGCTCTGCTGCTAAGGCATTTTCTTGTGCCTGCAAGGTGCTTTGGTAGCGTGCCTTTAAAGATTGTTGTTGGGTAATAGCATTTTCAACATCACCAAATGCATCATATAAAGATTGCAGATAGGCTTGCTCTTGCTTTTGCGTTTGTAAACTGGCTATTTCCTCGTTCGCAGCGAGTCGCCCAGCGTCAAAAATAGGCGCTGAAATGCTACCAATAAGTGACCACGCAAGACTTGAAGCAGAAAATAAGTCGCTTACCCTGTTAGTGCTATCGCTTAAACCTGCCGCTAAATTTAAACTCGGAAAACGCTGTTTATGCGCATACGCAAGCGAAGCGTCGCTGGCTAATAACTGATACCAACTAGCACGCAACGCAGGTTTGCGAGTAATAAGCTCCGACGGTAAACCAAGAGGAATGTCGTCATTAATTACAGGTAGGTCGTTATTCGCTGCTATCAATCCTTTTGGATACTCCCCCAATAAACGCTCAAGGCTACGTGCAGCTTGAGTCAAATTTGCTTTTTGGGTTGCTATACGGGAGCGTTCATTGTTTAACTCATTGCGAGCTAAATAAACATCTAACGCTTCATTTAAACCTTGGCGATAACCCGACTCAATAATCTCAAGGTTTTGCTGGGCGTTAGCTTCTCTGCGCTTAAACAAATCAAGTAATTGCTCTGCACTGATTAAGTTAAACCAATTTGTTATAACATCTGCAATAAGCTGTTGTTTAGTTTGCTCATAGCGAGCTTGCTGAGCAAGGTAGTTGAGGTTGTCTCTGCGCTTTGCATCAGAGAGTTTACCCCATAAATCAATTTCATAGCCTAACTCTAACGATACAGAGCTTGAGTTATTATAACTAACCGGACGATTATCTTTGCTCCGTCCTACTCGCGTTGAAATATCTAAACTGGGCCATAAAGCGGCACCGGTGACAATTAATTGCTGTTTTTGTATTTCTACATCAAAACGGTTTTGCAATAGTTGCTGATTGTTTTTTAGCGCTTGAGTAACTAGCTGCTTTACTGTTGGTGAAGCAAGTTTATTAAACCATGTGTCGTTGACAGCAACTACTGATTCAACAGCTGTTTGTTGCCACTGATCTGGGAGTGTATTCGGTGCTTGCTCACGTAGTTGCGGGTTTAAGTTACTCGCACAACCACTTAGCAGCATAATACTTATTGCCAATAAAGATGGCTTATATTGCCACATTATGTTTAAACCTGATTAATGCTATTTATGAATGTTATTCAAGCACTTTAGCAAACGTTGCTCAATTGACTTTACATAACATTACATACTTTGCGATGAAATTATAAGTGCCGTAGATACGCCAAGTATTAACATATTGATCACAAATTAATAAACAACCTAATTTTTAGCCAAAAAAGCTGAATAAAGTTCTCAAAGAGGTACGAAAAGGACAGAGGGACTTACTGTTTATGACGTGCTGGAAAAATAGAGCAGGATAGAAAAAACTTAGAAACAAAAAAGCCCCGCATATGCGAGGCTTTGTATAAATGGTGCCTCGACCCGGAATCGAACCAGGGACACGAGGATTTTCAATCCTCTGCTCTACCAACTGAGCTATCGAGGCACTTAAACAGTGCAAATAGTTAAATTAACTATTTAAATAAATGGTGCCGACTAACCGAGTCGAACGGTTGACCTACTGATTACAAGTCAGTTGCTCTACCAGCTGAGCTAAGTCGGCACACTAAACTGTGTGCTAAGGCACTTTATCAATTTTAAAGATTGATAACTTTTAATAAATGGTGCCTCGACCCGGAATCGAACCAGGGACACGAGGATTTTCAATCCTCTGCTCTACCAACTGAGCTATCGAGGCACTTAAACAGTGCTAGTGAACTGCTTTGAGCAATTTCACTTTTATAAATGGTGCCGACTAACCGAGTCGAACGGTTGACCTACTGATTACAAGTCAGTTGCTCTACCAGCTGAGCTAAGTCGGCACACTAAACTGTGTGCTAAGGCACGTGTAATAACGTTTAATCTTATGATTTTAAACACTATTACTTTAATAATGGTGCCTCGACCCGGAATCGAACCAGGGACACGAGGATTTTCAATCCTCTGCTCTACCAACTGAGCTATCGAGGCACTTAAACAGTGCTAATTAAAAATCTTAACGGATTTTTAATGCAATTCCCAGCTAGCTCTACTGACTGGCTATCTGGGCGTGCGGCGTATTAAACGAGTTTTGCCCCTACAAGTCAACTTTTTTTTTATTCTTTATAATCGTTTGAACGGTTTTCAAACAACTCGAGGCTATTTTCGTTAATACAGTGTATTTATCCAACAAAAGAGTTTAAAAAACGTAGTGAATTATTTTTTTTAGGTGTTACGATTGAATAATAACTTTCGGTACAGGCTTACCGTTTTAATAATAAGACCACAGGAAAACTCATGCAGAGCAAGCCCTCTTCAGCAATAAAAGGCCTACTACCTTTATTCTTAGTTAGTAACCTTATAATAACCGCATTATTTGTAGTCGCCTTTGTGCTTTATTCACAAAGTAATGCTGATAACAATGCATCTGCTCCAACCTCTACTTTATCGTTAACAAAACTTGCTGAGCGTCTTGATCAGCCTTTAGCAGAAGCATTAACAATATACGAGCAAGACAAGGTCACGCAATTACTCGATATGACCACCTTACTCAATGATGATTATAAATATACGCTCCACCGTTTTAATGCCAATAATCAAGCCGAGTTAGTTTATAGCAATAACAGTAAAGCAATTGCGCCTTTAGCTGTTAATAAACATATTAAAGAACAAAATACTCTTCATCATTTAATCTCATCAGAGGGGCAGATAATTGGAGAGCTTATTATTAAGCAAACACAGCCCTCAGTTACACCATCAAATCAACACTCACCACTAAATGCCTATGTTGTAGCCTTTGCTGCACTGGTGGTGCTGTTTTTATTAGCATTCATGTTGAATAAATACATTAACAAGCGATTACATAAAAATACAGATTCACTTACTCAAGAACTAAAAGAAATTACGCAAAATGATAACTATCAAAGCACCCTAAATGAGCAACTAGAGGGTGGTTTAGAAACGGTAGCTCAACAAGTTAATTTATTACTCAAAAAGGTGAGTAAGGTTCAAGCTGACGATCAAGCGGCAAAAAAAGAGTTAAAAAAATTACAAACAAGCCTTGAAACAGAAGTACAAAGCAGAACCTTTGAGTTAGAGAAACAAACGCAAAAAGCGCTAAAAGCCAGTGAAACTAAAACCACCTTTTTAGCCACTATGAGTCATGAAATAAGAACACCAATGAATGGTGTAATCGGTACCATTGATTTACTTCGTCAAACAGAACTTGATGGTGCACAGCAACGTTTAAGTACAATTATTCGTGAATCTGCATTTTCGTTACTCAGTATCTTAGATGATATTTTGGATTTTTCTAAAATTGAAGCAGGAAAGCTCAATATAGACCCGACTCCCTTCTCTGTTGCAGATACGCTAGAAGAAGTCGCAAAGGTGTTATCGTCTGTTGCAAAAAACCGTCACCTAGAACTCGATTTATCAATTGCACCGGATATTCCTAATAACCTTATGGGCGACTCAGTCAGGGTTCGCCAAGTACTTTATAACTTATGTAGCAATGCCATTAAATTTACCAGCACTAACGGCTCTACTCAAGGTAGGGTGAAAATATCGGTTGAAGTTGCACACAACACTGCCGATCATTTTACACTCCGTTTTTGTGTAGTTGATAACGGTAAAGGAATGAGTCAGTCTCAATTAAGGAAAATATTCAGCCCGTTTACTCAAGCTGAAAGCTCAATTACCCGAGAATTTGGCGGTACAGGACTTGGGCTTTCAATTTGTAAAAGCTTAACCGAGCTAATGCTTGGTACTATACATGTTACAAGCCATGAGGGGATTGGTAGTGAGTTTACCGTTGAACTGCCTTTTTCAACGGCAGGTAAAACTGAATTTGCTCATAAAAATACACTCAATAATAAACATGTTGTTGTTGTTAGTGACAATGCTGAACGCGGCAAGGTAATTTATCGTTACTTGTCATTCATGGGTGCCAAAATAACCTATGCCCATGAGCAAAAAGATATAGAAGATCATCAAGACACAAAGGATATTATTTGGGTTGTTGATGGTATTGACGACATGAGTAGCATTAGCACTTTGCTAAGAAGTTTACTTTACTCACTAGAAGATAATAATCAGCAAATGGTGGTATTAAGTAAGCTAGATGAAGCCGTTATTAATCATAAAAATATTTTTTATATTAATGCTTCACCACTGTGCAAATCTAACTTTATGCTTTCAATTTTGGTTGCGGCGGGCTTACATAAACCTAAGCAAATAAAAAAAGCTAAAAGCATGAATCATTACTTAAATTCAGAAGAAGCACTCGCTGCGAATAGGCTTGTTTTATTGGTAGAAGATAACTTACTAAACCAAGAGGTACTTACCGAGCAGTTACACATACTAGGGTATAGTGTGGAAGTAGCGAATAATGGTGAGGAAGGCATAGAGATGTGGCGTAAAAACAGCTATTCGCTCATCCTAACCGATTTACATATGCCGAAAATGTCTGGCTACGATATGGTTGAAAAGATTAGAGAAGAAGCAGCACTGTTAGAAGCAATCGACGCCCAACCTTATATTATTGCTGTAACAGCCAATGCCTTAAAAGGCGAAAGAGAACGCTGTTTAGCTGTGGGAATTAATGACTTTATAACTAAACCGATTGAGTTAAATGCGCTTGAGGACATATTAAATCAATGGAGCGATTTAGATAATAAACAGCCAAAACAAATTAGCTCAGCTGAAAAGCCAGCCATGCCTATTAACATGGAGTCTGCCAACAAATATATAAATGGCGATGATGCTAAAAAAATTCGCTTCTTTAAAATGTATTTAGAGCAAAGCCAAGAACAAATTAAATCAATCAACTTTGCGGTACTACAGAAGAGTCAAAGTGAAATTATAGCTGCCTGCCATCAATTGAAATCTATATCAAAAACAGTGGGGGCTAATATTGTGGCTGATTTAGCGCAGTCATTTGAGGATAAGTGTAAGGCTGATGAAATCAATGCCGATGAGTTAATTGAGATGAGAGATGAGCTCGAAATTGAATATTCAAGAGCAGCACAATTTTTAAAAGAACAAATTAGAAACCACGATCAACAAGATGACTTGATTTAACTAAACTGTTCATAGGTATGCACAACAAAAAAGGGCTTTTATAGCCCTTTTTTAACGATTATTTTTCTACTGGCTTATAGCCTTCAATCTCAACCTCTTTTCCTTCAAATAAAAAGCCAACCATTTGCTCTTCTAAAAAGGTACGATGTTCTGGGTCCATCATATTTAAATGCTTTTCGTTGATCAGCATCGTTTGTTTATGCTGCCACTGTCCCCATGCTTCTTTAGATATATTATTAAAAATCTTTTCGCCAATTTCCCCAGGATAAAGTTGAAATCCAAGGCCTTCAGCTTCTTTTTGTAACTTTTGACAAAATACAGTACGTGCCATGATTTATTCTCTCTAACGCTAAATGCTGCTAGTTTAACCTATTGGGCTCATTTGTTTAACCAACTTTTTAGTCGGTGCAGCTAAACCCACCTCTATTGATTGATCAAGTGGATACCATATTAATTGCTTGTCGTTCACCACATCAGGGATTTGCTGAACATTGAGCACATGTGGGTTTATGGTTAGCTCAAAATGTGAGAACACATGGCTAAAAGGCGCTAATATCTCAAGCTCACTTTTTAGCCCTTGCTGTGCTAAAAAAGTATTGAGCTCACTGTGCTCATTAAATTCAAAAAAACCAAATAATCCCCCCCAAATGCCACTACTTGGGCGTTTTTCCATGAGTACTTTGTCGTTATGTTTAATAATTAACTGATGACAACTTTTTTTAGGCACTGCTTTTTTAGGTTTAGAATGTGGGAACTCTTTAACCTTACCCGCATTAAAAGCACCACATTGTGTTTTTAACGGGCATGCTTCACAGTCAAAACGACTTCGTGAACAAAGGCTTGCCCCTAAATCCATCATAGCTTGATTAAACTCAGTCACATTATTTTTAGGGGTGAGTTGTTCACTTAAATGCCACAGCTGATTTTCTACCTTTTTGACGCCATACCAACCTTCAACCATGAAAAATCGTGCAAGCACCCTTTTTACATTGCCATCAAGAATAGGATGATGCTGCCCCAAAGATAAAGATAAAACAGCACCCGCAGTAGAGCGCCCTATTCCGGGTAAATCCATTACCTCTTCAAGCGTGCTGGGAAACTGGCCTTGATATTTGTCTCGCACTATTTTGGCCGTTTTATGTAAGTTGCGCGCGCGTGCGTAGTAACCTAGACCAGTCCAGTGATGCAGAACCTGATCTTCATCAGCATTTGCTAAAGCAATAATATCGGGAAAGCTTTGCATAAACTTTTCGAAATAGGGAATAACAGTCACAACTTGGGTTTGCTGCAGCATCACCTCAGACACCCATACTTTATAAGGTGTTTTAGCTAATTGCCATGGCAATGTTTTGCGCCCATGGAGATGATACCAATCAACTACTTGGTTAGAAAACCAATCAGACTGCTGCTTTTTTAAATCCAACATATTTACTTTTTTACTAATGCTTAATGGCGGCTCAGTCTATTGTAGTTGTTGAAAAGATCAAGCTATAACGCCCTAGAGCTTGTCAACCCCGCGCGGGTCAGGGATAATACGCAACCATTTTTAAACACATTGTTTTGTCAGGCCAATAATATGAGTGAATCAAGTAACAACAACCTTGAGCAAGCTAAGCAAGAAGGTAAGTATATCCGCACTATTCGTAGTTTTGTAAAACGCGAAGGCCGATTAACCAAAGGCCAAGCCGCTGCAATCGAAAAATGCTGGCCAACAATGGGGCTTGAGCATAAAAACGGCCTGCTTGATTTAAACGCAGTATTTGGCAATGACAATGATGTAGTGTTAGAAATTGGCTTTGGTATGGGCAAGTCATTGGTTGAAATGGCAAAAAACGCACCACATCTTAACTTTATCGGTATAGAAGTACATCGCCCAGGCGTTGGCGCGTGTTTAATGGATGCCGACGAAGCAGGCGTTACTAATCTTCGTGTATTTGAACACGACGCCGTTGAAGTCCTTGCAGATTGTATAAGTGATGAAAGCTTATCGACCTTACAATTGTTCTTCCCTGATCCATGGCACAAAAAGCGTCACCATAAGCGCCGTATTGTACAAACTGAGTTTGCAGAAAAACTACGTTCTAAATTAAAAATTGGCGGCGTTTTTCATATGGCAACCGATTGGGAAAACTATGCAGAACATATGCTTGAAGTAATGCAAGCAGCACCTGGTTACAAAAACCAATCAGAGACTAACGACTATGTACCTCGTCCTGATTTACGTCCGCTGACTAAGTTTGAACAACGTGGCCATCGTTTAGGCCATGGCGTATGGGATTTAATGTTCGAACGTACTAAATAACCGTTAATTAAATAATCAAGTAAGGTAAAGCCATTTATGAGCGTATTAACCAATCCGAGCCTATTATTACTTCGCAACAGCGAGGAGCTAAAAGGTAAATCAATATTGGTGGTCAACTTTGTTCAAGATGGCTTTTTAAATGAGCTAAAAACGCTCAACCCACAAAGTAAAATAACGGCTTTTAGCTATAACCATGCAAATGGTGAATTTGCTAAAAACATATCGGGTATAAATGTAGAAGTTAATCACACGATTAACGCCGGTGAATATGATTTAGTAATTCTTTATTACCCCAAGTCTAAGCCCGAGCTATTAATGGCATTAGACAACATACGCGCAGTGATAAGTAAAGAAGCTGAGCTGCTAGTCGTTGGCGAAAACAAAAGCGGTGTAAAATCAATTGAAAAGCAACTCGCCAATAAAACGGCGTTTAGTAATAAAATTGACTCTGCAAAACACTGCGTTTTATATTCATTTTCAGAAATAACCCTGAATTCAACATTTGATATTAGTACTTACCACAAAGAGTTTATGGTAAACGTAAGTGATATTGAGTTTACTGCTGTAAGTATTCCTGGCGTGTTTAACCATGGCGGCCTTGATGCAGGCACTAAAATGCTATTAGAAAATGCACCAAATATAAAACACGGTAACGTTCTTGATTTTGGTTGTGGCGCGGGGCTTATTGCTACGTTTTTAGGGCTAAAAAATCCGGCTCTTACATTTACATGTAGTGATGTAAGCGCACTGGCTGCCTATGCAACAACACAAACGCTTAAACTTAATAACGTTAATGGTGAAGCCGTACTGAGCGATGGTTTAAACAGCATTGCAGGTAAGTTTGATTTAATTATTAGTAACCCACCATTTCATACCGGTATTGCAACTGACTACACAGTGGCCGAATCGTTTTTAAATAATGCCAAACAGCACCTAACTAAAACAGGTAAGCTCACTATTGTTGCTAATAGCTTTTTAAAATATCCACCTATTTTAGAAGCCCAATTTGATAGTTATCAAACGGTGTTTAAGAATAATAAGTTTGCAGTATACAGTAGCTAAAACTTATTATTAATCCCCTATCAAAACATAAATATGCGGTATATTAGCCGCATATTTACTTTATGACGTAGATTAACTGAGAATAAATAGTGTAATTAAGCTAATCTTTTTGCTTCACTTTTTCCTGTTTTTGCTAAACTAGTATTTATTACATTCACAATTGACACGGATGACACTCTCGCAATGCCTAAAACTGTAGAGCAAAATAGCATTCGTAGCATATTGTTTAAAACCATCATGCTTATAACAGCCATCTGTTTGCTATTATCTCTTTCTATTTCTACTTACTTAAGTACACAAGAGCAAAAAAAGCAGCTGATTAGTAAACTTGTGCTGGTGTCAGAGATCATTGCCTTTGATGCAATGCCGTCATTACTAAATAAAAATAGACCTGCAGAAGAAAGGCGGTTAAAGCTTCTTCAACAAGTCTCATCGGTTACAAACTTACATATTTATGCGCTAGATGAGCAAACAAGAAAACCAGTATTTTTTACCAGTTTTAATGCCCGAAAATCGCCACCTGTACCAATCAAAACAGACAGCATTAACGACTTTATAGAACCCCAAGTAGGTGATGAGTTTATTGAGTACATTACTCCAATACTCAATAATGATCAGTTACTGGGTTATGTGTATATTAGGGGCAGCTTGGATAACTTAAATAAGCTTATCACTAAAAAAATTATAATTGATATTGCCATTATCGCTTTAATACTTATCTTCATCTCTTTGATTATTTTAAGGCTACAAAAAAGGATAGCCAGCCCCATAGAAAACTTAAGCTTGTTACTGCAAAACATAGCTAAAAATCATAACTACTACGCCCGGGCGCCTTTAACAAACTTAACTGAAATAACCCAGCTTTCTAATAGCTTAAATGTAATGCTGGCGCGAACACAAAGACAAATAGAGCGCCACGAAGAAGATAAAAAAGAAATTAAGCTACTAAACTCAAATCTTGAAGAAAAAGTAAGCCAACGAACCATCGCGCTCAGAGAAGCAAATAAAGAGTTGCTATCTACACTTGAAAAGATGCACCAATACCAAACTCAAATTGTCGAAAACAAAAAAATGGCTTCATTAGGGCAAATGGTGGCAGGTGTAGCTCATGAGGTAAATACCCCTATAGGGCTTGGGATCACTGGTTCTACTTTACTAAGGGATAAACTCGCGGAGCTACAAATTAACTTTCAAAATAAGTCATTGACTGCCAGTCAATTTGAGCAATTTACTAACGATGGCATTGAAAACTTAGACCTCATCTACAGTAGTTTAAACCGTGTCGCAGAGCTTATTTCTAACTTTAAAAAAGTGGCCGTGATTAAAGATGATGAAATCACTAGCACCGTTCACTTACAGCAGCTCATAAACGATACATTATTGTCTATGGGGCAAGAATTAAGAATAAAAAATCCTAAAGTTCTTATAAATTGTCCAGCAGATTTAACCGTTGAAAGTAAAAAAGGGCCACTGCAGCAAGTTTTCCATCAACTAATTTTAAACTCCCTACTACACGGATTTGTAGCTGGCGGTGACAATGTAGTGCAAATTGATATTGTGGCAACAAACACAAAAACACAAATTACCTACACCGATAACGGCCTAGGTGTAGAGAGCAACATAAGAGCGAAAATTTTTGACCCCTTTGTTACTTCAAAACGCGGTCAAGGAGCCAGTGGTTTAGGCATGCATTTAGTTTACAACTTAGTGACCCAGGCTTTGGCTGGAGAGATTGTGTTAGATACTGAGTATCAATCAGGAGCACGATTTATTATTACGCTATTTTAAAAAGTGAAATAAATCCGTTGTCTGCTCTTGAATTACGACTTTATGACCATACTAAGACAGCACTCATTGAACAGTTGTACCATTAATGCTGTATTTTCACACAATTAATGAACTTAATTGTGTTTAACATATCACATACATTGATGAAAAATTGTAAAGTGATATAATTTCGTTTTGAATTAGTCTGATTATTTTAAGTATCTTTAGGTGGTTGATGGATGTATCAATTATTAAAGGGAAATGGCTTCGACTTTATAATTCAAATTATACATCCAACGTTAAGTATCAATTAAGCCGCGGTTTTTAATAATACGTCAAAGTAGGTTTGGGCGCGCAGCTGTTTTTATCTAATTTGTTTTTACTTGTTAACATTTAGATATAATCCTATAATTCTAGTAGTCGGTTTTGATGAACACACCGATTTTAAAATAAAACACACTCCAAAAAGGTTAATTAAAAATGCAAACGCCAGTCATTCTGATCGTAGAGGATGAAGACGTAACTAGACTAAACCTCGTTAGTTTATTTGAAGCCGAAGGTTACAAAGTTATTGAAGCCATTGATGGCGATGATATGCATGATAAGCTTACAAATAACGATGACGTCAATCTTGTAGTTATGGACATCAACCTGCCAGGTAAAAACGGGCTTATTTTAGCTCGCGAATTACGCCAAAAACGCAAAGTTGGTCTTATTTTCTTAACAGGCCGTGACAACGATGTAGACCGTATTTTAGGTCTTGAAATTGGTGCTGATGACTATATTACTAAGCCTTTCAACCCGCGTGAATTAACTATTCGTGCTCGTAACTTAATTACGCGTACTGCATTAGGTGGTGAAGAGTCTGCTATTGAAACAAATGGCGTGATCACCTTTAACGGTTGGGAACTTGACGAAAACAGTCGTTGCCTTACTTCTCCAAACGGAGACGCGAAACGTCTACCTAAAGGCGAATACAGAGCACTGCGTTTAATGCTTGACTCTCCGGGTCGTATATTTAGCCGTGAGCAACTAATTAAGCACATGACTGGCCGAGAGCTTCGCGCTAACGACCGTACGGTTGACGTAACAATTCGTCGTATCCGCAAACACTTTGAAAGCGACAACTCAACGTCTGAGTTAATCAGCACCATCCATGGTGAAGGTTACCGTTTCATTGGTAAAATCGACAGCTAATTAGTTATTACTCTAATTGCTGTAAAAATAAATGAAGGGCCTGTTGTCCTTCATTTATTTTATCTGTTAACTCCTCAAGCCACACAGCTAACACTTCGTCACTTTGATCCAGCGCCCCATGCTCCATTTGCTTTGCATGCAACTGAACATCATTAAGACCCACCGAACCTGCCGCACCTTTTAATTTGTGCGCAACCGATTTGTACTCTTCTCTATCAGCAGCGTTTAACGAAGCTAATAGCTCTTGTTGGTACTGCGGATTTAGCTTTGCGAACAACTGGCTACTGCGTTTAAATACTTCAACGCCCATCGAATTTACAAAGTCTTCAATGGTTTCAACATCCAACAAGTCAGTATTAATTTGATTTAATAACGCTTGATTGACCACTCGTTGAGGAGCCTCGGTTTGCGCTTGCTTAATGCCAAAGAGTTCAGCGAGCATATTATCTAACTTGCTTGTGTTTATTGGTTTAGCTAGTGCGCCTTGAATAGATATACGCTCAAGCTCCTCTTCAGCACTGCGTACATTGGCCGTTAATGCCACTATTGGTAGCTGATCAAAATGACTTTGAGCGCGAATTTGTCTTGCCACTTCGTCACCATTAATATCAGGCAACTGCATATCAAGTAATACTAAATCTAAGTCATCTTCAGTTTCGACAAACGATAAAGCATCTTCACCCGTTTCAGCCCACAGCACTTCGTGTCCACGTTGCTCTAGTAGGTTAGTAGCAATTTCAGCATTAAGTGGCACATCCTCCACTAATAAAATATATAAGCTACGCCCAACATAACTATGTTCGGTAGGAGCACTACATAAATTCAGCGGAATTTGTACCGTAAAGCAGCTGCCCTCTCCTGGGGTACTATTAACCGTTATTGTGCCTTTCATTGCGCTTACTAACGCTTTGGTGACAGCTAAGCCAATACCTGAACCAATGGCATTGGTGCCTTTAAGATCTGGCGCTTTATAGTACATGTCAAAAATGCGTGTTAGTTGCTCTTGTGGAATACCTTCACCGGTATCGAGTATTTTAATAATAAGCCAAGGGCCATCTTCACGGTTTTCTCTGGCACAATCTAAGATTACGCTCCCTTGTTGAGTAAACTTAACGGCGTTATTAATTAAGTTCCATACCACTTGGCGTAAACGAGTCGGGTCAAGCAATGCATATATGTCAAGCATGCCAGAACGCTTCACTTCAAACGAAAGCTCTTTTTGCTCAGCAATAAGGCCTGCAAAGTTAACTACATCGTTGATAAAGTCCGAAACATTAATTTCGTTGGCGGCAATATCTAACTGCTCACGGTCAATTTTATCTAAATCTATAATATCGTTAAATATGTTACCTAGCGTTTCGGCGCTTGAAAACACGGTATTACACCAACTGCGTTGCTGTTTGTTTAATTCGGTATCCAGTAGCATGCGCGTTAAGCCCACAATACCATTAAGCGGTGTGCGTAACTCATGGCTTAATGTGGCAATAAATTTCCCTTTATCTTTATAAGCTGTTTCTAGTGCCTGCGCAGCTTCTTTACGACTGGTAATATCACGGCCAAACGCAAGTAAACCAATGTAATCCCCTTGTTCATTAATAAAGGGAAGTTTACGCAATTCAAACCACCTAATTTCACCGTTTACTGAGTACTCCACATCTATAGTTAAACCTTGGTGCGTACGCTCAACCTGCTCATCGGTTCTGAGTACTTCTGATAAAAAGTGGCTTGGGAATATTTCTTCTGCGGCTTTACCAATAAGTTCGCCACTGGTTTTGCCCATTACCTCTTCAAACATTTTATTACAACCGGCAAACACCCCGTTGTTATCGCGGTAATAAAATAAATCCGGCGAGGAGTCTACTATTGAGCGCAGTAACATGCCTTGCTGTGCGAGTTCTTGTTGTGTTTTTTTACGCTCTGCAATTTCACGCCTGAGCTCTTCTATTGCTCGATGTTTGGCATGAAAAGCCATTTTACGTTCGTCAATTTCAATATTTAAGCGGTTAATATTGTCTTTGAGGGTTTGATTTAAAAGCTTCTCTTGTTTTGTGGCACTATCTAAATAAGCATAAGAGGCATCAAGTTGCCGAATAGAGTTTAATAATATGCTGATAACTAAAGGAGAAACAACCGAGGTAAAAAATACTACGGCCAGTATATCAACCAAGTTTACTTCGCCTATGGCAACGTAATAAAACATACTTGATAAAACCAGCGATATTGTTAGTAATAATGCATAGCAAATAGCAGCAGTTTTAAACTCACCAAAACGAGTTATTGAACTGGAAAGAACTCGAACCCACGGGTTCAAAGAAGAATCAGTCATATATCAGTTTTTCTCTTAGCTAAATGCTTAGGGTCTGTTGACCTTTCAAGGTTAAAAGCTAATTTTAGCATTTTCTATCAGCTATTTTCATGTTGTGCGACAAAAACAATAAAATTTCATGTTTGGTGTTATTTGCTGCATTTCAGCAAATCTTTATTTAGTGTAAAATGCGGCGTTTTAAATATTGCAAATAACGAGTAACGTATCATGCAAAAAACTATGCCAGATATTGCTAACACGGCTGCCGCATTACAAACAGGTAAATTAGACTGGGTAGGTATGGGCGATATAGAGCTGCCTTTTATTTTTGAATCTCTTGATTTAGCTCCAGTTACCGTTAATGCAAAAGCACGCGCCTTTGTTAATTTACACAAAGAAGATGCTAAAGGCATTCATATGTCGCGACTATTTTTAGCGTTGGATCACCTCTCAACTGAGCAACAGGTCAATCCACAAACCTTAGCACAAGCCTTAGATACCTTTATCACCAGTCATGAAGGCTTAAGTGATAAAGCACACATTGAATTTAAATTTGAATTGCCGCTACGCCGTAAGTCATTACTTAGTGGTAAAGCAGGTTGGAAAAGCTATCCCATTGTACTTACCAGCACTATAAATCAAGGCGTTATTAGTTTTGAGCTCAGCGTTGATGTGACTTATTCATCAACTTGCCCCTGCTCTGCAGCACTGGCTCGCCAATTAATTCAAAACGCATTCAGCGAAAAGTTTTCTCAAGAAACACTCACTCAATCAGAAGTTTTAGAGTGGCTTGGAACAACTCAAGGCATTGTAGCAACCCCGCATTCACAGCGTTCAATTGCTAATGTTAAAGTTAAATTAGCAAATAACATTGAACAGTTTGATGTGGTTAACTTAATAAACTTACTAGAAGATGAGCTAAAAACACCAGTACAAGCTGCGGTAAAACGTGAAGACGAACAAGAGTTTGCTCGCTTAAACGGTCAAAATTTAATGTTTTGTGAAGACGCAGCACGAAAAATTAAAACGACGTTAGAGTCAAAAGAGTTTAGCGATTACTTCCTGCAAATTAACCATTATGAGTCTTTACATGCTCATGATGCAGTTGCGATTGCCGTAAAAGGTATTGAAGGCGGCTATAAAGCATAATAGTGCTCATCCCCATTCGTTAATAAAACAACCATAACAACTATTTGGGCACATAAATTGCTTTAGAAAAGCAGTGTCAATTTGTTGTTATGGAGTTACCGTATGGAATTCGCTTTATTATTAATATTAGTGCTAGTTGTTGGGGCATCTGTCGTTGCGTCAAAATTTAATGATGACGGCGGAAACCCTTATCCTTTTACTCGTAAGCAAAGTGTATTTACCCAAGTAGAAGGGGCATTTCTGAATTTATTAGAGCGCGCTGTTGGCGATCAATATAAAATTGTTAGTCGCGTTAAACTAATCGATGTGATTGACTGTAAACAAGGCCTGTCTGTTAAATCTAAACGTGCGGCAATGGCTAAAGCAAAAAATAAGCAGCTCGACTTTGTTTTAGTAGATAAAGAAAAAATGACCATAGTGGCTGCGGTTGACTTAGTTAATAACGCCAATAAAGATGGCCACAAAGCACAGCGCGACTGGTTTGTTAATGGCGCATTGGAAGCCGCAGGTATTCCACATATTCGTATGAAAGTGAAGGCAGGCTACCGCCCAAGCGAAGTACGCGATGCAATTATGTTTAAATTAGGTAAGCCAGCGGCATCTAAACCTTCACGACCTACGCGCGCTAGAGTTCATAAACCGGCGGTACTATCTCCTTCTCAAGCAAAGGCACAATCAACAGCCCTTGCTGAAATATAATCAATAAGTTTATAAAGTGCGGGCTTTTTAAGCTCGCATTTTTGTTTGTTTTACCCCACGTTATTTTTTGCAGTATAATCACCGTATTCAAACTCAGGAATTTAACACTATGAATGTTGGTATTATTGGCGCAATGGAGCCAGAAGTTAAAATTTTGCGCGAGGCGATGCAAAATCCACAAGTTTTAACCAAGGCTGGTTTTACTTTTTACACAGGCGAGCTTGCAGGCAATACCGTCACTTTAGTGCAATCAGGTATAGGTAAAGTCGCTTCGACAATCGCAACCACATTACTTATCGATAACTTCAATCCAGATTGTGTTATTAACACTGGCTCTGCCGGTGGATTCGACCCATCACTAAACGTTGGCGATGTAGTAATTTCATCTGAAGTACGTCATCACGATGTTGATGTAACAGCGTTTGGTTACGAAATTGGCCAAGTACCACAAATGCCAGCAGGTTTTACTGCTCACCCTAAACTTGTAGAAGCAGCCGAGCAAACAATTGCACAAATTAGTGAAGTAAAAACCCTTGTTGGTTTAATTTGCACTGGCGACTCGTTTATGTGCGACCCTGTTCGTATTGAAAAAGCACGCAGTGACTTCCCTACAATGCTAGCAGTAGAGATGGAAGGTGCATCAATTGCGCAAACGTGTTTTGCACTTAATACACCATTTGTTGTTATTCGCTCAATGTCTGATATTGCAGGCAAAGAGTCGCCGCAATCATTTGAAGAATACTTAGAAACAGCCTCTATAAATTCATCAAAAATGGTCGTAGCTTTACTTGAGAAATTAACGGCGGTTACGCTGTAAATGCTCAATAATATTGTTCAAAATCATTTGGACTTTATTGTATTTATTTGTGCGCTCCTTGCTGAGCGCTTTTTACCTTTAGTAAGTTGGTATCACCCTAACCACATACTCTCTGCTATTTTTAGCGCTATAAGCCAGCGTATTTATAAAAAAACAGACACCAAGCAATATCATTATTTAGCAGCCTCAATGGCAAGTACGCTTATACTTAGTACTGTGCTTATTATTGTAGTTTTACTGCTTCAGCTTGCCTTTTACCCCGAGCTGTTATCAGGTCTTATTTTATATTTATGCCTAGAAAACAGTAGCCTGAATAAAAAAGCGATACGCATAGCTAGGCTAGTCAAAAAAAATCAAAAATCGACAGCACGCGAATTATTAAAGCCACTAGTAGCCCGTGAAGTTAATGCACTTTCAAGCCCCGGGATCATTAAAGCCATTATGGAAAGTGTCATACTTAGAACGGCGCGTCATTACTTTGTAGTAATTTTCATATTTTTAGTATTGGGCCCCGTCGCCGCTCTCGCCTATCGTTTAATCACTTTAATTCAACAGGCGTGGCGAAGTGATATAGCCCCAAACAGCTCTTTTTTGATGCCGCTTAAACTGGTTCTTTTTATTGTTGAGTACATTCCCATACGTTTACTCGCGCTGACAATTGCCTCACTAAAGGCCAGTAAAAAAAGCATGCATTATATTAAGCATTATGGCCGACACTTCTATCAAACCAATACAGGCTGGTTACTTAGTGTATGTTCTGCATCTTTGGGGGTACAACTTGGTGGGCCTGCTATTTATAATACACAGCGTTTTAATAAAATGCGTGTCGGTGTAGAGCGTCTTCCCAACGCCGATGACTTACCACAACTACTCAATACACTTAACCAAACTCGCTTTTTTTGGCTTCTGATTATTATTAGCGTTGAAGTTATTAAGGCTGTTCTCGTTTTTAAGTTCGCATAAAAAAACCAGCCGTAGCTGGTTTTTATAATGTCCGAAGTTTTAAGCTACGGTGATATTTGCAAATTTGCGTTTACCTACTTGGTAAATTGCCGTTGTGCCTTTTGCAATTTCCAATTTGGTATCTGTAATTTTGTCTTCGCCGTTAAGCTTTACAGCACCTTGTTTGATCATCCTCATGGCCTCTGAGGTACTCGCCACTAAGCCCGCTTCTTTAAGTAAGTTAGCGATTAAAATTGACTCTTCATTAATATTAACTGTCAGCTCAGGGATTTCATCTGGCAAGGCTTTTTTCTGAAAACGCTGAATGAAATCATCATGAGCAGCTTGCGCATCAGCTTCACTGTGAAAACGCGCAATTAGCTCTTTAGCTAATTCAATTTTAATATCGCGCGGGTTAGTACCCTGCTCTACACGCTGTTTTTGCGCTGCAATTTGCTCAATAGAAAGGCTACTTAGCAAATCGTAGTAACGCCACATGAGTACGTCGCTAATTGACATGATTTTACCGAACATATCTGAAGGCGTATCAGTAATACCAATATAATTACCGAGTGACTTCGACATTTTCTGAACGCCGTCAGTTCCCTCAAGTAAAGGCATCATTAATACTGTTTGTGGTTTTTGACCTTCATCTTTTTGCAGCTCACGACCCATTAATAGGTTAAAACGCTGATCGGTGCCCCCTAGCTCAACATCTGACTCTAATGCGACTGAATCCCAGCCTTGCACCAGTGGATACAAAAACTCATGAATCGCAATCGATTGACCGCCAGCATAGCGCTTTTTAAAATCATCACGCTCAAGCATACGCGCCACAGTTTGACGCGCGGCTAATTTTATCATCCCCGCAGCGCCTAATTTCTCCATCCATGTAGAGTTAAAAGCGACGGTTGTTTTAGCCGGGTCTAAAATTTTGAACACCTGCTCTTTATAGGTTTCGGCGTTGGCAAGCACGTCATCACGTGTAAGTGGTTTACGGGTCACATTTTTGCCCGTTGGATCACCAATCATACCGGTAAAATCACCAATTAAAAAAATAACCTCATGACCTAAATCTTGAAAGGTTTTCATTTTATTAATGAGTACAGTGTGACCTAGGTGTAAATCTGGAGCCGTAGGATCAAAACCAGCTTTAATTTTTAGCTTTTTCCCCGACTTTAATTTTTCAACCAACTCATCTTCAATTAATATCTCTTCTGCACCGCGTTTTATCTCTGCTAGAGCGGTTTGTAAATCCACTGTGTGTTACTCCAAAAAATTCTGACAACGAAGGGGTGTAATATGCTCACGGTTTATTGCTAGCGCGTTATCACAAAGCAAATAAAACTATTTAGCTAACATAACAAATTTCCACCTAATTAGAACAACTTTTTTAACTAATCGCAGCACCAACTAAAATGCAGGGTGTACGTTCTAAAAGGGGATATAAACGAGCGATTAATAATACGCCAAAAGTGTTTATCACAAACTAAAAACAGTTTACAAATTAATCACTTTTCGTAATTAAACCGTTTTATAAGCTAATTTAACATTATGATGAAAAAGCAAAGTATCCAAGAATATAAAATAGTGTAACAGTTCAACTTTAAACACAAACAGCCTGAATACCCTATGATTTTAGCCTAATTTAACTCGAGTTTAAATCTACAAAATACTAGTATTCACAGATTATTCGTTATATCCTGCAATATAACCTATTTATTATCTTGACAGCAGAAAAAGGCACGTTATGGTTCACGTGGTTAACACGCTCCCCAAAAAACACAAAATGCTTATTCTAGGTTTGGTTTCTGCTATTGTTGCCTTAGCCTTTCTTCCTTCTGAAAAAGCCACTGCATCCAAAGACAATAGTGAAAACACACTAGAAATTGGTAAGCGCTATGAATTACAAATTAAAGTAGGTGAGAACGAAAAACTCACTGACCTTAATTCAGAGCAGGCAGCACAAAAACTTCCAGAATATGATTTTGTCGATCACCAAGTTAAAAATGGTGACAACTTAGCGATTATTTTTAAGCGCGCTGGTTTTTCTGCGCAAACGCTGCATAAACTTGTAAACACCAACGCTGAAACACGTAAGCTAACTAAAATTCACCCAGGTGAAACGTTAAGCTTTGCTACCGCCGAAGACGGTTCATTAGCTCAATTACGCTACGTTATTTCTAAAACGGATACGCTATTCGTCACACTTAATGACGAAGGCCAATACGACACCTCAATTGACAGCAAAGAAATAGAAACACTGAGCAAAACAGCCGGTGGGGAAATTTCAAGTAGCTTTTGGACCTCTGCAATTGCAGCAGGTTTAAGTGAACGCCAAATCATGAACTTTGCCGATATATTTGGTTGGGACGTCGATTTTGCTAACGACATTCGCAAGGGTGATGAATTTGGCTTAATTTATGAGTCTCATTTTGTTGACGGTGAGTTTATTGGCACCGGTAAAATTATTGCCGCTGAATTTATAAACCAAGGTGAGCGTTACACCGCTATTCGTCACACAGACGGTAACTTTTACACCCCTGAAGGCCGTAGTATGAAAAAAGCCTTTTTGCGTGCGCCTGTTAATTTCAAATATATTAGTTCAAGCTTTAACCCTCGCCGCCTACACCCTGTTACAGGACAAGTGAAAGCACATCGCGGCATTGATTACGCTGCACGCACAGGCACGCCAGTTGTATCATCGGGTAATGGTAAAGTAATTAAAGCAGGCTATAGCAAATATAATGGTAATTACGTATTTATTAGCCATGGTACTCAATATGTTACTAAGTACTTACACCTTAACAAGCGCTTAGTCAGAACAGGGCAAAAGGTAAAACAGGGAGAAAAAATAGGTACTGTTGGCTCAACTGGTCGTGTAACCGGTGCGCATTTACATTATGAGTTTTTGGTTAACGGCGTTCACCGTAACCCTAAAACCGTAAAACTACCTAAGTCTGAACCATTACCTCGTTCAGAGCTTGCTAAATTTAAGCCTATTGCTGATAACTTTATCGCGCAACTAGAGCGTAATCGTGAGCTACAACTAGCACTTAGATAACCACTTCACTGATTAAATAAAAAAGCCTTTGTTGGGGTTACCCGCAAAGGCTTTTTTGTGTGTGATATTTAAGTTTCAATCTTAATTTACAAGTACATAAATTAGCTGCACAACCAAAGATATCATGACTAATGGCCAAATATACTTGCTGTATTTGGTAGCACCCTCTAGCCCCATTTTACTTTGGTACTTTTCTAGCAAAGGAATAATGATCACCAAAGCAATCACTAAGCTAATTAAAATGACAAATATATTCATATCAACACCTTTGTATTATACCAATTCGTTTAAATAATATTGAAACGGGTATTAACTTACGGCAAAGCGCAGCCTTTCGCGCTAATATATAACTCATACCAATGCTCTCGACTTAAGTTAATATTAATTGCATCACTCGATGCCTTAATACGATCTACATTAGTTGTGCCTATAATTGGCTGAATCGATGCAGGATGGCGAAGTAGCCATGCCAATACAATAGCTTCTGCACTTGTGCCATATAAAACGGCAAGCTTACTAACTAAAATACTCGTGTTTACATCCGCTTGTGACGCTTTTGATAGGTCACCGCCTGAGTATAAACCTTGGCACAAACTGCCCCAACTCTGAATTTGAATGTCATGCTCACGACAATACTCAACACACCCTGGGGTAAAGTTAATATCTTTACCATCGGCATTACCTACATAAATGCCCTCATCAACCCACTGATGTTTTTGTAAACTGGCCTCTATTTGATTTGCCACAATTGGCATATCTAAAGCGCGCTGCAAAAACCTTATTTGATGTTGAGACATATTAGAAACTGCAAAATGACGCACTTTGCCACTTTCTTTTAAACAGCTAAATATTTGCGCAACTTCCTCCACCTCCATTAATGGATCGGGGCGATGCAACATAAGCACATCTAAGTAGTCGGTATTTAATCGTTTAAGTGAGCCCTCAACAGAACGCTCAATCCAATCAGCAGAAAAATCATAACGCTGCGGGTTTTTCTCATCAGCAAAGCGAATACCACACTTAGACTGAATATACATTTGTTCTCTGAGCTCAGGACGCTCAGCCAACGCTTTACCAAAAACGTGCTCAGCTTTGCCTAAGGTATAAATATCAGCGTGATCAAAAAAGTTAATCCCGCTTTCAAATGCTGCGTCTATGCATGAATGAGCTTGCTTTAAGTGCCCACTGTTGATGGCGTCTTTATTCCAAGCACCTCCTAAACCCATACAACCAAATACAAGCTTACTAACCTTGGGTAAATATTTTGCCAGCGGAGTGTGTAACATTTGACAGCCCTTTTAAAAAATGAAGAGTGATTACTTTAAACAAAAAACCCTATACAAGAAACCGCTTAATCTAAAACATTAAATTTTAGGCAAAAAAAAGCGCAGTAAACTGCGCTAATGGTTGGATTAAATATTACTAGCCAACAAGTGCTAATAAAATACCTGCAGCAACAGCACTTCCCAGTACGCCAGCTACATTAGGCCCCATGGCATGCATCAGTAAAAAGTTATGCGGGTTATTTTCAAGACCGACTTTATTAACTACACGAGCCGCCATAGGAACAGCCGATACACCCGCTGCACCAATTAATGGATTAATTGGGGTTTTTGAAATTTTATTTAAGCCTTTTGCCATAAATACACCTGAGGCCGTACCAATAGCAAACGCCATTGCGCCCAGCACTAAAATACCAATGGTTTCCACTGTTAAGAACTGCTCGGCAGCAAGCTTAGAGCCTACCGCTAGTCCTAGAAATATGGTGGTTATATTAATAATTTCGTTTTGAGCACTGTTACTTAGCCTATCGACCACACCCGACTCACGCATTAAGTTACCCAAACAAAACATACCAACCAGTGGAATGGCGGCTGGTAAAAAGAGCGCAGTTAAAGTGAGTACCATCAGCGGAAAAATAATTTTTTCCTTTTTTGATACTTTACGCAGTTCTGGCATTTGAATTTTACGTTCTTCAGGCGTTGTAAACGCACGCATGATAGGCGGCTGAATAATAGGAACCAACGCCATGTACGAGTACGCAGCCACTGCTATAGCACCTAATAAATCAGGTGCCAGCTTTGACGCTAAAAAGATAGCGGTTGGCCCATCAGCGCCACCAATAATGGCAATTGCTGACGCATCTTGTAAACTAAACTCAAACCCTGGAATAAAGTTAAGTAAAATAGCCCCAAATAAGGTAGCAAAAATACCAAACTGCGCCGCAGCACCTAATAACAACATACGCGGATTTGCAATTAAGGCACTAAAGTCAGTGAGCGCGCCCACTCCCATAAATATTAATAACGGAAAAATTCCGGTATCAATACCTACATAGTAAACATAATAAAGTAAGCCACCAGGGTCAGATAAGCCCGCCACAGGAATATTAGTTAAAATAGCCCCAAAACCAATGGGCAGTAATAGTAGCGGCTCAAAGTTTTTAACTATAGCTAAAAATAATAACAAACAACCAACGGCAATCATGATCAGCCCAGGAAATGTAAAGTTAGCAATGCCTGTGGCATGCCAGAGGTTTAAAATACCATCCATCCTCTAATTACTCCTTAAGCTAATGCAATCATTGCATCGCCGGTTGACACTGAATCACCTTCAGAGACAAGCACGTCTGCAATTGTACCGGTATGCATGGCGCGTACTTCGGTTTCCATTTTCATGGCTTCCATAATAATCACCACATCACCTTCATTTACTACCTGACCTGGCTTTACTTTAATTTTAAAGATATTACCGGCAAGTGGCGCATTAAGAGTTTCACCTGAAGCAACTGATGCCGACTGTGGAATATGCTCAGAGTCTTTTAGCGTCACCTCTTTAAGCTCACCGCCTTGAGCAACCACGACATCGTATACTTTGCCATCTACTTTAACGCTGTATTGCTCAGCCTTAACGCCTTTATTGTTTGCCGCTGATTTTTCAGGTGCTTTATTGGAGCTATCATCAGCGCTAGGAACAGGTTCAAATGCGTCAGGGTTATTGCGGTTTTTAATAAACTTCAAACCAATTTGTGGGAATAAGGCATACGTGAGCACATCATCAATTTGCTCATCAGCAAGCGTTAAGCCTTGCTCTTGCGCAAGTTTACTTAATTCAGCCTCAAGCGTTTCAAGTTCAGGTTTGATCACATCTGCAGGGCGACAGGTAATTGCTTCGCTGCCATCAAGTACACGCTCTTGTAACTCTTTATTCATAGGAGCAGGTGTTGAACCATACTCACCTTTTAATACGCCAGCGGTTTCTTTGGTGATGGTTTTATAGCGTTCGCCAGTAAGCACATTAAGTACTGCCTGAGTACCAACAATTTGCGAGGTCGGTGTAACTAATGGAATAAAGCCCAAATCCTCACGCACCCGTGGAATTTCAAGTAATACTTCGTTTAGTTTATCAGCAGCGCCTTGCTCTTTAAGCTGATTTTCCATGTTAGTTAACATACCACCTGGCACTTGGGCTAATAAAATTCGGCCATCAACACCTTTTAAACTGCCTTCAAACGCAGCGTACTTTTTACGTACGTCTCTAAAGTAAGCTGCAATTTCTTCAAGGTGGTTTAAATCAAGCCCAGTATCACGCTCAGTACCTTCCACGATTGCAGCAATTGTTTCAGTTGCTGAATGACCATAAGTCATACTCATAGACGATACAGCCGTATCGAGCATATCAATACCGGCATCAATCGCTTTTTGATACGTTGCGGTACTTAAACCCGTTGTTGCATGACATTGCATGGCAATAGGAATTGAAACCGTTTCTTTTAAGCCTTTAATCAGTTTTTCTGCATCGTAAGGCTTAAGCAATCCCGCCATATCTTTAATACAAATTGAATGACAACCTAATTCTTCAAGCTGCTTAGCAAGTGTTAGCCACATATCCAATGTGTGTACTGGGCTTACCGTGTAAGAAATCGTACCTTGGGCATGCGCGCCTACTTTAACCGCCGCTTTTATGGCAGTTTCTAAGTTACGTACATCATTCATGGCATCAAAAATACGAAATACGTCTACGCCATTTTTGTGTGCGCGCTCAACAAACTTTTCAACAACATCATCAGCATAATGGCGATACCCCAATAAGTTTTGACCGCGAAGTAACATTTGCTGGGGTGTATTTGGCATCGCCTTTTTAAGCGCGCGAATACGCTCCCACGGATCTTCGCCTAAATAACGAATACATGAGTCAAAGGTAGCCCCACCCCAAGACTCTATAGACCAATAACCTGCGTCATCAATTTTTTTTGCAATAGGTAACATGTCGTCTAATCGCATGCGGGTAGCTAAAAGCGACTGATGTGCGTCTCGAAGTACGAGTTCTGTTATTTTTAATTTAGCCATTGGTATGCTCCTCTAATTATTATTTGTTTTGTACTGAGCAATGGCAGCACTAATTGCAGCGATGTGCTCATTTGGCACACCTTGAGATTTAAAAGATGGTGTTCTCTGTGATACTTCAAGTTCTGGCTGAGAAAATTTGCTAGCCAGCTTAGACATAACTGTCACTGCACCAATCAATAAAGAAAGAAATACAAACACCCCCACCATACCGGTTAGCATTAAATTGCCTGCAGTTGTGAGCAAAGCCCCTATATCCATAATTCTCCCCTGTTCAAAACTGAATACATAAAAAGTCAGTTTATTTAAATAAATATTCACCAATAGTAACAAAAACTATTCTTTTGTCTACACATTGTAAATTGGTAAAACCAATTAATCTAAAAGTAACATATCACCAATAAGGTTAACACCACCTAAAATAGCTTATTTAACCTATATATATAGATGGTAAAAATGTTCGTTATAAACAAAGAATATATAAAAACCCTAATATTCTGTAAAAACACATAAAAATATACCTAATGAGCTAATCCACTAAAAACTGCCAAAGCAAATGTTAATTGGTCTTACCAAAATAACGACTGTAAAAACTATTTATTATCTCATCAGACACCACTGTGAATAAGTTACAGATAAAACCGTAAAAATTACCAACCTAATATAAAGCCAAACTCAAAAAGATAAGTTAAACCGTTGATTTAAAACAAAATAAAATACTGGCATATTACTCGCTTATATAAAAACAACACTTTAACACTTAGATAAATCAAGGAGATGACAATGTTACGCTGGACAATTACATTTTTGGTGATCGCACTAATCGCAGCCGTTTTAGGATTTGGTGGTATTGCAGGAGCCGCAGCAGGAATTGCTAAGATCATATTTTTTATCTTTTTAGTTTTACTGGTTATTTCACTTGTCTCTGGCGCCTTACGTGGTAAAAGCCCCAGGTAGATAAGAAACAACGAACTTTTTTAAATTTATATACAAGGAATTACATTATGAAATCATCAACACTTAAAGCAGCTGCTATTGGCCTATTCGCAAGTGCATTTATTATGGGTTGTGAAGACAATCATGCAGAAGAAGCCGGTGAACGCATCGACGAAGCCGTGACAGATGTTCAAAATAAAGTAGAAGATGCCTGTGAAGAAGTAAAAGAAGGTGTCAACGCTGAAGAAACAAATTGCTAATTCAGCCCCTTTTTAAAAAGCGACCATTTGGTCGCTTTTTTTTGTGTTTAGTATTAGTCGCCAAGTTGCTACCCATTAATTATAAACTCTGAACTATTAATTCTTTTTAAGCTGCGCATTTGCCACATAGCTTGCTAAAATGATAAAAAATAGCTTTTAAGTATAGATGCATGGTATTTACGACAACCTATAAACTCGATAAACCTTACTTTTATGAATGCTTCGACCAATCGCTGCCTTATAGTAAACGCGCGCAACCTAAATATTTTTTATTAGCACTGCTTGTTGTATTGGGATTATTTGGTATTTATGGTTTAGGAGATCATTACCTAGGTACATTTTTGCTGATGCTAGCCCTACTCGAATGCATCGCCTTTTACTATCGCCGCCCATGGTGGGTTACCAGGCAAATGCTAAGCAGAGCGTCTGGTTCTGAAGTCACTCTCACCTTCGACGAAGACGGAATAAAATCAACCAATCATTACAAAAATTACCAGTTAGCTTGGCACGACATTAACGAAATAATTACCACCGATTGCGGGCTACTGTTAAAAAGTAAAAGCGGTATGCAATACATTTCTAAGGCAATACTCGACGAAGAAACGATTGATTTTATAAACAAAAAAGCCACTCAATGAGTGGCTTTTACAAATGTCATAGTTACATTAACTAGCACATTTTATACTATATTGATTAAGCATTGCCCGGATTAGGGTTAGACTTTTCAGCTTGTATGCGCATGTAAATTTCTTCACGATGAACTGATACGTCTTTAGGTGCGTTAACACCGATACGAACTTGATTTCCTTTAACACCTAGAACAGTAACGGTTACTTCGTCACCAATCATAAGGGTCTCGCCTACTCTACGAGTTAGTATTAGCATTCTCTTGCTCCCATGTTCCAATAAAATTATAAGATTCCGCACAAACATTTTAATTAAAATTAGACTAAAAAGTAAGTAAAAACTCTCAATCTATTCATTTTCTGTTAAAAATGTCTTATGTAATGCACGAACAGCCAGCTCTAGGTATTTTTCATCTATTAAAACTGAAATTTTAATTTCTGAGGTGGCAACAAACATCACATCAATGTTTTCTTGTGCTAGCGAATCAAAAAATAAACTCGCTACCCCGGAATGAGATTTCATCCCCATACCCACCGCTGACACTTTCGCCACATTGGTCAATCCGTCAATTGCCTGTGCGTCAAATTGCTGTTGCTCAGCCGTTAACAAATCAAGTGCGTTTAAGTAATCATTTAAATGCACAGTAAAAGCATAGTCGACTTTTTCAACTTTATGATTAATTTGATTAATCATATCTATTTCGATGCCATTATCAGCAAAAAGTTTCAAAACTTTTGCAAGATGTTTGGTGCCTTGCGGCATTCCATGCACCTTAATTAAGCACTCATCTCGATTAAATGCAATACCCGATACGACATTGCTTGTCACGTCGCTCTCCTCAAAACTAATTAACGTGCCTTCATCGGGTTTAAAGCTAGATAACACCCGCAGAGGAACATTGTGTTTACCAGCAGATTCTACAGAGCGAATATGTAACACTTTAGCGCCTAAACTTGCCAGCTCAAGCATTTCAGCAAAGGTGACATGACTTAAACGTCGTGCGTTAGGTTCCACACGCGGGTCTGTAGTATATACGCCATCAACATCGGTATAGATCTGACACTCATCGGCTTTTATTGCACCAGCAATTTCAACCGCAGAGGTATCGGTGCCACCACGCCCAAGCGTGGTCACGTTGCCCTCAATATCGCGCCCCTGAAAGCCGGCAATAATAGCAATACGGTTATGTTCAAGTTCATGTTTTAAACGCGTTGCCGCAACTTCTTCTACACGGGCTTTACCGAACATGTTATCGGTTAATATATTCACTTGATCGGCTAGTAAGCTTACCGCTGAATGGCCGCGTTTAATAATGGCCATCGCTAATAAAGCAATAGAGACTTGTTCACCGGTACTGAGTAATACATCGAGTTCACGACTACTCGGGCGAGAGTCGATTTGTTTGGCAAGATTAATTAAGCGATTGGTTTCTCCCGACATTGCCGAAAGCACCACGACCACTTGGTGGCCTTGTTGCTTAGTTTTAACAACAAGGTCGGCGACCGCTTCAATACGCTCTATTGAGCCTACCGAAGTGCCGCCAAATTTTTGAACTATAAGTGCCACTTAAGCTTAAGTACGCTCAGTTAACCAAGCTGTTACGCTATCAAGTGCTGCTGTTAAATTTTGTGGCTCAGAACCACCCGCTTGCGCCATATCTGGACGACCGCCGCCTTTACCACCTACTTGGCCTGCCATGTGATTAACTAACTCACCCGCTTTTACTTTGCCAGTTAAGTCTTTAGTTACACCCGCAATTAAGCTTACTTTGTCGCCGCTGGCAACACCTAAGGCAATAACACCTGAGCCAATTTTATTTTTAAGGTCATCAACCATACCGCGAAGCGCTTTTGATTCTGTGCCCTCAACGTTGGCCACTAACAATTTAACCCCGTTAATTTCAACCACTGAATCAAGTAACGATGCACCTGCCGCACTGGCTAGTTTATCGTTAAGCTGGGCAACTTGTTTTTCAAGCCCTTTCGACTTTTCAAGCAAGGCAGTTACTTTTTCAAGCACTGACGCATTGTCACCTTTTACAAGCGCTGCAACATCAGCTAATTGTTGCTCTTGCTCGCTTACATAAGCAATTGCCTCTGCACCTGTTACCGCTTCAATTCGACGAACACCAGCAGCAATACCGCTTTCAGATACAATTTTGAATAAACCAATGTCACCCGCACGCTCTACGTGTGTACCACCACAAAGCTCGATTGAGTAATCACCAATAGTCACAACGCGTACTTCGTCATCGTACTTTTCGCCAAACAGCGCCATTGCACCTTTTGCTTTAGCATCATCAATTGCCATTAGCTCAGTGTTAAGAGCAAAGTTACGACGAATTTCGTCATTCACTACGCGCTCAATTTCGCGCAGTTCTTGTTTGGTCACCGCTTCAAAATGTGAGAAGTCAAAACGCAGACGATCTGGCTGCACAAGTGAGCCTTTTTGCGATACGTGCTCACCTAAAAGCTGACGCAGTGCTTCATGCAAAATATGCGTAGCGGTGTGGTTTTTCTTAATACTGTCACGGCGCGCATCGTCAATAGTCGCATCCACTTTATCGTTAACGCCAATACGCCCTTGAACTGTTCCATGGTGAGCAAAAGCATTACCCAGTTTAGTGGTATTAGTCACCACAAACTCACCGCCGGCTACTGTGATTGTTCCGCTATCACCAATTTGGCCGCCTGATTCAGCGTAAAACGGAGTACGGTCTAAAACAATAATACCTTGTTGACCATCTTCAAGTAATGATACAGCTTCGCCACCGGCAAAAATTTCTACCACTGTGCCGCTGTAATGAGTGCTATCGTAGCCTTTAAAGTCAGTGTGCTTGTCTGATTTTAATTGGTCATTGTAATCAGCCCCAAACTTACCCGCTTGTTGCGCAGTTTTACGTTGTACTGCCATGCATGCTTCAAAACCTTGATGGTCAATCGTCATCTGGCGCTCACGCGCAACATCGGCTGTTAAATCAGCAGGGAAACCATAGGTATCGTAAAGCTTAAATACTAAGTCACCCGGGATCACATCCCCGGTTAAATCACTTAAGCTTTCTTCTAAAATAGCTAAACCACGCTCAAGCGTTTTACCAAACTGCTCTTCTTCAATACGTAGTACTTTTTCAATAATTTCTTGTTGCTTAGCAAGCTCTGGGTACGCTTGACCCATTTGCTCAATAAGTGCAGCAACCAATTTATAGAAAAACGCGCCTTTAGCACCTAACTTATTACCGTGACGTACTGCACGACGAATAATACGACGCAATACATAACCACGGCCTTCATTTGATGGCATAACCCCATCTGAAATTAAAAATGCACACGAACGAATATGATCGGCTACCACGCGAAGTGATTTATCATCCATATCTTGTGCATTGGTAACGCTTGCAGCGGCCGCAATTAAGCCTTGGAATAAGTCGATTTCGTAGTTTGAATGCACACCTTGTAAAATAGCTGAAATACGCTCAAGGCCCATACCTGTATCAACAGATTGCTTAGGAAGTGGCTCCATAGTCCCGTCGCTTTGACGGTTGTATTGCATAAATACTAAGTTCCAAATTTCAATGAAACGGTCACCATCTTCTTCAGGTGTGCCCGGAGGACCGCCCCAAATATGCTCGCCATGATCATAAAATATTTCAGAACATGGACCACAAGGACCCGTATCACCCATAGACCAAAAGTTATCGCTCGTTGCAATACGAATAATACGATCTTCAGGTAAGCCTATATCGTTAGCCCAGTAGCCAAAGGCTTCTTCGTCATCATGGTAAATAGTTACTAACAGCTTTTCTTTTGGTAGTTTTACAACCTCAGTTAAAAACTCCCACGCAAATTTAATTGCATCTTGCTTAAAGTAATCACCAAAGCTGAAATTACCTAGCATTTCAAAAAAGGTATGATGACGTGCTGTGTAACCTACGTTTTCTAAATCGTTATGTTTACCACCAGCACGCACACAACGCTGCGAACTGGTTGCGCGTGTGTAAGGGCGGCTTTCAGCGCCTAAAAATACATCTTTAAATTGCACCATACCGGCATTATTAAATAACAACGTGGCATCGTTACCCGGTATAAGCGAACTAGAAGGAACAACTTGGTGTTGCTTGCTGGCAAAAAAGTCTAAAAACTGTTGCCTAATTTGTGCGGTAGTCATGTGCTGCATGTGAAAGTCTCACCTGTATTTACTGTGCTTGCATTGCAAAATTTATTTGATCATAGCTAAATCCTCGATACATTAAGTAGCGCACGCGCTTAGCTTTTTCTTTGTACTCGAGGTTTGCCGGTGTCGTTGAATATTTTTTGTTGTACGCTTCCTGCGCGAGCTCAAACCAATCTATTTCCAGCTCTTCAACCACTGTTTCAAGCAGTGCTCTATCAATCCCTTTACTCATGGCCTCACTTTGAATTCGCTTTAAGCCATGGCATTTAAATATGTGCTTTCTTACAAACCCTTCACAGTAACGCTGCTCGTTAATAAAATTGTGCTTTTCGCACCAATCAAGCAGGTTTTCTATGAACTCGTCGGTTGCTTCTCTTTGCTGTAACTTTTGGGTTAACTCTCGGCGCGAATACTCTTGCCTTCCTAGTAACCAAAGCACATAGTTTTTTAACTTTTGTTTTAACGTATCATCCATTAAGCGTCAAAGCGCCCGCTTTGCTCGCTACTTAAAGGCTTAATGTTACTGTCATCACTTGGTGGCACAACGGGCATAAAAATAGCCTGATAAGAAACAAAGAAACTAATGTAGCAAATTGGCATTAAAATCAACAGCGGTAGTAGCGATAAGAACATCGACACCACAATTAATAATGCGCAAATAATACCATAAACACTCAATGGTAAAATATTATAATAAAACACCATAAACGAACTTTTTAAGGCATTTAAAATACGTTGTTCTTTATTAAAGTAAACCAGCGGTACCGCATAGGCAAACGAAGTAAAGTATATCGACAGCGCAATTAAAAACAGTGCCACATTGGCAAACGAAATACTCTCAAGCATTTGGCTAATTGCTGTATTAGGATCTAAGTCAGGCTGCGTCATAACCGCCATCGCATCGGCAAATAACCCATTGGCGAGCAGCGCAATTAAAATACCGGCACCCATTTGATAAAGCGCTAAGCGAAATAAGCCTAACCGATTTCCTTTTGCTGAAAAGGGCTTCAAAATGTCGGCTAACATAATTTTTCCGCCTTGCTGCTTGGTAAGCACGGCTTGATAAAAACCAGCGGTTAAAAATGGTGTAGCCAATGCTGCGACTATTTGTAATAACGGCAAAAATAAAGACAACAAGCCAACAATGCCAATAAACAAGTGCATAAAGATAAAGGTTAATGGCTGAGTTTTAAAAATTAGCCAACCCGCTTTAAACCATTTTAATGCCGCATCCGCTTTAAAAATTCGTAATTGTGTAGACATACTTGCTCTTAATTAAAACAAAACACGCCGAGTATAACTCGGCGTTGGTTGGTATTACAGAGGTGGCGGCGATAAATGCCGTTAATATTAGGGTCTGTTGCCCTTTACGGATTAAAATTTGTTCAAACTAGGGGCGATTTAATCGCGGCGCGAGGTTTGTAACCTAGTGGGCTAAGTCAAAACCGAGCAACAAAGAGTAAATCGCCCCTAGGCAGAACCCTTCGGGCAGCGCCTGTTTGGCATTGATGCTGCGTTATCGCCTATTTATGGGGAATAACCACACCACATAGGCTCTGCCTTGCCTAAATACCAAACAGACTGCTGCAAATTTAACCTTGAAAGGTCAACAGACCCTAAGGTTTTTTAATTTTCTTAATATCTAGCATATGAGAGCCATGCTTAATTTTAGTCTCTAAATACGCCTTGTTACCTGAAAGCCCAGCTTTAATGTGTGCATGAGTGCCCACAACAGAGTCCACCTCTATGCCAGCATCTTTTAATGCGTTAAGCTTTTTAGGATTGTTAGTCATTAATTTTACATGCTTTAAATTGAGCGCATTGAGCATTAATACAGCATCCGAAAAATCACGTAAATCATCAGCAAAGCCCAAATGATTGTTGGCCTCGTAAGTGTTCATACCTTGTGACTGCAGTACATACGCATCAATTTTATTGTATAAACCAATACCACGCCCTTCTTGGCGTAAATAAAGTAAAATACCGCCTTGTTCGTGCATCATTTCAATACACTCATTTAACTGCTCACCGCAATCACAACGTGACGAGTGAAACACATCACCGGTTAAGCATTCAGAATGCATACGAATAAGCGGAACATCTTGCTCGGTATCGGCGTTTTTAAACACTAACGCAACATGCTCTTGGCCATCTTTTAAGCCACTAAAGGAAATAATTTCTGCAGGAATATCACTATTTTTGCCAACATTAAGCTGGACTCTTGCTCTTACTTGCGCCACGACCAATCCAAATATTAAAAAACTACGACACGATAAAGTGATAATATCACAAAATAGGTTAAATACACCGTAGTACAAGACTGTTTATGGCAAATATATGGCGACGGTAGCGACTATTTTCAATCTTAAACCGCAAATATATTACTAGCGAGCGTTTACCTTGATTTACCTAAAGTGATGACATATACATAAGGATTTGCTAATTTGTTATCGACAAATAATAGGGATCATTATGAAATTAAACAAACTTGCATTACTGATGGGCTTAGGTTTATCTGTATTGAGCACCACGTCATTTGCCGAACAAACAAATAAAGCTCAAGCCGTTTTCAACGACGCGTATCAAAATTACTTAAATGCGATTAAAACCAAAGAAAATGTGCAACAAGCCGCGGAGCAGGCTTACACATTAGGTAAAACTGTTTACGGTGAAAATGCTGATAACACCGCAAACTTAGCGATTAACTATGCAAAATCAATTAATCGATACGGTAAACAGTGGATTGAAAAGCGTTTTTCGCTCTATCAACAAGCCTATACTATTTTAGTTAATAACCATGGTAAGCAATCGCCTGAAACCATTGATGCTTTAGTCGGTATGGCTAGTTTTGCCCCTTCGGCTCAAAAAGCGGATTATTATTTAGAGCAAGTGATAGCAATCGCAAACACACAAAACAACCCTAAGTTTGTGGCTGATATGAAACTAGAAGCGGCAACCATACTAGCTAATAAATTCAGCTATGAAAAATACCGAGAAGCTAAAAACTACCTAGAAGAAGCCGATGAGTATTATCTGGCTAACTTACCTAAAAACTCAGTTGAACAAATAAAAGCTGATTTTTTAATTGCATCGTTTGCAGAAGGTCGAAAAAGATACGATCAAGCAATAGAACGACTTAACCGTGTAGTAAATGTGTTTGATGAAAGCTTAAGTTACGATCACAACGCCGAGCTTACCGCACACTCAAGATTGATTGGCTTGTATGAAAAACAAGGCAAAAGTGATGAAGCCACCAAACACTGCATCGCGATTGCTAAAATGGTGCCGTGGAAAGAAAGCCAAGAGCAAACGCCGCTATACCGCGTTAACCCTAAATACCCTACAAACAAAGCGCGCTTTCGTAAAGATGGAAAAGTCGTTATGGAGTTTGAAGTAGATGAGTCTGGCTTTGTAAAAAATCCGCAAGTACTTAGTTCTGAAGGTGGCGTGGCCTTTGAAAAATCGGCAGTAGAAGCATTAGCGCAATGGCGTTATGCACCTAAGTTTGAACATGGAAAAGCCGTTGCAGCAACTTCCAAAGTACAGCTCGACTTTAAAGTAAACCGTTAATAACATACCAAAGGCGCTTTAAGCGCCTTTTTAGTTTATTCTACTTTAACTTAGCTAAAATGTTATCGCTGGCGGCCTCTATTAAATCAAGTACCTTTTCAAAGCCATCATCACCGCCATAGTAAGGATCGGGAATTGCGCTTTGTGCTTGCTCGCCATACTCTAAAAATAACGCAAGCTTATACTGCAAATGCTCAGGGCAGCGTGCGGTTAGATCCGTCAGGTTTTGTTTATCGGCTGCTAAAATTAAATCAAACTCGCTAAAATCACTACTGCGTACCTTGCGCGAAAAAATACCTTTAAAACTATAACCGCGTTTTTCACCAGCCTGCATAGAGCGTCTATCTGGCGGATTACCTTCGTGGTGCCCAATAGTCCCAGCCGAGTCCACTAGCAAATCAATGCCTAACTCTTTAGCTCGCGCTTTTAATACCGCCTCTGCGGTAGGTGAACGACATATATTTCCCAAACACACTATCAGTACTTTTTTCAATGATAGCTCCTTTATTGTTTAAGATTTTGTAAAATAAGCGACATTCCAGTCACCAACATTAAAAAGCTACTTAAGCGAGGCTAATATTTTTTGCTCGCCTTCAAGCATTGTGTGCATGGCAGTGCCCTGTTTTACACGGCTATGCAATGCTGCAAGATTAGGCCAGCGCGACTCATCAAGTTGCTCACCACCATGCTCCATATTCATTAACTGGCAGCTCACAGCAATGTCGGCAAGGGTTAAGCTCTCGCCAACAAAAAACTCGTTATCCCCTAAATAATCTTCTAAATAATCAAATAAAGGCGGTAGTTTTTCATTTAATGCACTTTGCACTAAGGCTTCATCGGTTGGCTTTTGCATTGTGGGGGCAATAATACGTTGCTGAAACACCGTAAATGTTGCAGAAGGAGCCAGCTCGTAATCTGCGTATTTTTCTAACCAGCGAACGGCTGCACGTTGCTCTATAGTATCACCGAGTAAAGACGCTGAATTAGGGTATTTTTCATCAAGATATTGGCAGATAACGCTAGAATCCGCCAAACTTAACTCGTCGTCTTTTAGCGCCGGAATTCGCCCTAGAGGGTTCAGTTCTAAAAACCAATCAGGTTGATTAAACGGCGAGACTATTTCGAGTTTATAGTCTAGTTGTTTATGCGCTAAACATACACGCACTTTACGTACATAGGGAGAAAGCGGGACACCATAGAGAATTATGCTCATTGTGATTCCTATAAATTAAAACTGCTTTAAAATTGCGTCATCGTAGTCATCGGCATTAAGAGTTAAATTATATTTAGCCGCAACGCTATCTAACTCGGCTTGTTTAATCGCTAAATCATCCATGGTGATGGTGTTATCGTCAAGCTGCCATAACAAGCGTGAACCTGCATAACTATAGTGAATGGCTAATAGCGCATCAGGATTACCTTCTCGTCCCGCCGCTTTAAGCTTTGCCATTTTACGAGTGATTTTATTAAGCGCTTTTTTAAGCTCCCACACATACACCACCTCACTCATAAAAGGATGTGTACGGTATTTATTTAACAACCAGCCTATGCCAATACTCGTAACAATTACGCCTAATAAGTTCCAATGAAAATGACTGCCACTTTCATCGGGAAATAATGCAATTAAGGTTTGTGAAATTGCTAAACTGCCCACAGCTAAACCTGCTGCACAGCCGACAATAACGCGATTTAAATGTTTACGATAACGTGCTTTATCTATTTGAATAAGTTGCATAGCTGCCTAAAAGTAAAAAACTAAAAATACACAGCCCCATTGTAGCTAAACCCATCACAGAGTTTCGACTCTTTTTAATAAAATACCCGTAGTTTTTGATTTAGCGCCTGTTTTATACTGCTTTCAACATAAAACCAACCAACGATTTTATTTGCACCCACATATTAGGCATAGGATAGTAGACAACAAATACGACTCAGTTTAGGAACATCATGATAAAAACACTGATTGCCACAAGTTTAATATTTTCTTCTTCTAATGCGTTAGCCAACTTAAACACACCGCTAACCCCAGAAGAATTGCGAATTGAAAAAGCCAGCCAAGCGATGCCAGCCGTACTAAGCGCTTTTGCCAGCGAAGTTAATCAATTTGAGCAGCAATTCAAGTCACTCTCAAGCTATGCACAAGCCGTAGATGCCATTAATGACTACTCAAAACGATTATGGTTTAGTGCAAAAAAACGCATCGCTACAACGCAAAACTTAGATGATCGCGCACTTTACTGGGCTCGCTTACAATCAAGCAAAATTATTCGCACCACAAAGCCTGCATTTTTGCTGAGCGCGGCGCAGCAAACAGTGTTATTAACACTTTTAGAGAATGGCAGCCGGGGTCGCACCGATCTTAGCTACTCACAAAACACCTCTAAAAAAATATTATTAACTGGATTTGACCCGTTTTTACTTGATAGAAATATAAACCAAAGCAACCCATCGGGTGTTGCAGCACTGCTTCTTGATGGCCAAGTCATTAACTATAAAGGTATTAGTGCTGAAATAAACACAGTGATGGTGCCTGTGCGTTATGAAGACTTTGATCACGGTATTATAGAATCCTTACTTGCCCCTTATTACGCACTTAATAATGTTGATATGGTGGTTACCGTTAGCATGGGTAGTAAAGACTTTGACCTTGAGCGCTTTCCAGGCAAGCGCCGCAGTGTAACAGCGCCCGACAACGCCAATGTAGTGTATGGAGGCAGTAAAACAGCGCCGCTCATTCCAAGCTTGAACGACCGCCCATTACCAGGTACTGAGTTTGTAGAATTTAGCTTACCCGTTAGCGCTATGTTAAGCGCAAAAGGCCCTTTTCCTATTAATGATAACCATCATGTTATTACCTTAAAAAAAGACTTTGAGCCTAATAGTTTCGATGAATTAAAAGACGCTATTGCAGTGCGAGGCGGTGGCGGTGGTTATTTGTCTAACGAAATTTCGTATCGCAGTATTCGCCTGCGAAATCAGCTAAATTCAGATATTCCGACAGGACATATTCACACCCCACGAATTGCTCAGTTTGAACCCGAAACTGAAGCTAAAATAGTAAAGCAAATTCAAACTATGTTAGAGCGCAGTTTAGTCGCACTCTAACATCGTTTGCTTTTTCAACTTCAACGTTAGAACGACTATTAATAAACGTAGGAGCACTTAAATGCTTCTACGTTTTTTTGCTTTAAACCGCTAAAAAAGCATGCTGAAATTACATTAAAATTGAAAGCGCTCTGTATCAATCTCGGCTATTTTATAATAAAAACTCATTACTTTAATTATTAACTAGATCTTCACAAATTGTGTTCTATGCTCATTTGAGGTACAAACCTTATTACAGGGACATAGTAATGCTCACAATTAACCACTTTTTTAATTCATTAAACTTAACAAAAAAACTTATCTCCGCCTTTTTAGTTGTTGCCCTAGTGCCAATAACAATAATTATTATTGTCGCAATTAATACAGCTTCAAACTCGATGACAGAACAGGTTTATTCGCGTTTAGACGCTGTGAGTAAAGTAAAACAAAGCGCTGTTAAACGCTATTTTAACAACATTGAAAAAAAGCTTAATGCGCTGCAAGCAAATCCAGAAATGGCCAATATTGCGACAAAGTTTATAGATGGATTTAATAATACCTCCCCTTCAACCTCATCAGCGTCGCTAAGTCGCTTTTATGAAGAGTCTTTTACCCCAAAATTTAAACAGCTAAACCCAACAAATACAGTCTCTTCATCTCTATTAAAGCAAATGAATCCAAAAAGTATTGAGCTGCAATCTCGTTATCTAGCTAATAACCCAAACCCAATCGGTGAAAAACAAAAACTAACCACCACAGAGCAATCAGACTCTTACGAGCAAGCGCACCGCCAATATCACCCTTATCTACGCGATATGACTAATATAAATAAGTTCTACGATATTTTCATTATCGACCCAGCAAATGGCAATATTGTTTACTCTGTTTATAAAGAAGTAGACTTTGCAACATCGCTGCAAACAGGCCCCTACGCTAAAAGTAATTTAGCGAACCTATTTAGACAATTAAAAGACAGCAACGACCCACAAAAAATTGCTTTTGCAGATTATAAACAGTACTCCCCTTCATATAATGCCCCTGCAAGCTTTATAGGAAAGCCTATTGTTGTTGATGGTAAAACGGTTGCTATTTTAGCTGCCCAATTATCGATTGAAGATATTAATTCAATTATGAAAGAACGTGACGGGTTGGGCGAAAGCGGAGAGACCTACCTTGTTGGCCCTGAAGGGTTAATGCGCTCTGACTCTTATATTGATCCGAAAAACCACTCTGTAGAAAGCTCGTTTAGAAACCCAAATAAAGGCACTGTGAATACCTTATCTGTAATCAAAGCACTAAAAAATGAAAAAGGGCAGCATGTTATAAATGACTATAACAATGAAATGGTGCTCTCTGCATTTGCACCTGTAAATGTATTTAATGTTCGCTGGGCACTCATAGCAGAAATGGACGAACAAGAAGCTTTTGAGTCAATAACGACTCTTTCCCAACAACTCATTGTGATACTTTTTGTCACTATTTTCATTGTTACCATTGCCGCATATTGGTTTGCGCGAACACTCACAAAGCCAATACATGCACTGGCTGATACGATGAAAAAAGTTGAACAGCAAGGTGACTTTTCATTACGAGCAACAGTCTATTCAAGCGATGAAATAGGCGTTAGCACTCAAGCATTTAACACTCTTCTTGATGCTCTACAGTTATCTATTAGTGAAACAAACCGTGTTATGAACCAAATGGCTGCGGGTAAATTTGATCAACGTATTGAAGCACCATGTCGAGGAGAGTTAGATACGTTAAAACAAGCAACCAACGATTGCGCAAGTTCACTAAACGGGGCAATAAACGAATTAAATAACATTGCGATTGCTATGGCTGATGGTCAATTTGATATTCAAATTAATGCCTCAATGGCAGGCGAATTAGGCACCTTAAAAAGTAATATTAACCAATCGCTTTCCTCAATAAACAACACAATGAATAGTATCGTAGATATTATGGCTAACGTAGAGCAAGGTAACTTTAAAGAGCAAATTACCTATCCAGCTAAAGGAAAACTTGCCCAGCTAAAAGACAGCGTGAATAACTCAGTGAATAGCTTAAGTATTGCCATAGATGGGATTAGTGACGTTATGAGTGCATTACGACAAGGCCAGTTTTCAGCGCAATTAGAGGCCCCCTTAGCTGGTCAGCTTGATATTTTAAAACAAGATATTAATTCCAGTATGGCTAATTTAAATAATGTAATGAATGAAATAGGTGAAGTCATGACCTTTGTTAGTCAAGGTGACTTTAAAAAAATGATAAAAGGTGAAGCCAGCGGCCAACTTGAGCAGCTAAAAAGTAACATCAATACATCAATCACTGCTATTGATACTGCTTTAACTGAGATTTCATCAGTCATGCTAGCAATTAGTCAGGGGCGTTTTGATCATACTATTTCATCGACTATGACAGGCCAACTAAATAGTTTAAAAACAGATATAAACCATTCGGTAACTAACCTCGAACGTGTCATAAACGACCTCAACCAAGTAATGGCTGCAATGGCAAACGGCGATTTTTCTCATCAATTAAAACAGCCATTACAAGGCCAGTTGGAAGATTTAAAAAATAATGTTAATGAGTCTACCTCATTAGTTTCATTGGCTATAAATGAAGTCAGTAGCGTTTTGTCAAACTTAGCTAAAGGTGACCTTACCAAAAATATAGAGGGACAATATCAAGGCGTATTCGATACCCTTAAAAGCGACACCAACGCGACTATCGAGAAATTAACTAATGTCATTCAAGAAATTCAAGTATCGGCTAGTCAAGTTATGCAAAATGCGGGTGAAATAGCTTCAAGTAATACTGAAATAAGCAAACGCACAGAGGAACAAGCAGCCAACCTTGAAGAGGCAAGCTCAAGTACTGAGCAAATGCTAGATGAGCTAACTAAAGTATCTGAACAATCAAAAAGTGCCGTGGCATTGGCAAGCAATGCAGAGCAAATTGCTGAAGAAGGAAATCGCTTATCAATACAAACCGTTAGCGCGATTGATGACGTGAATGAAGCCAGTAAAGACATTAACGAAATACTTACGGTTATTGACAACCTCGCTTTTCAGACAAACTTGCTATCACTTAATGCCGCCGTGGAAGCTGCTAGAGCTGGCGATCATGGAAGAGGCTTTGCCGTAGTCGCTAATGAAGTCGGTGATTTAGCGGGGCGTAGTGCTAAATCGGCAAAGCAAATAAAAAGTATTATTGTAAATAGTAATCAAAAAATAGCGCTTGGGACGGAATTAGCAGACACCTCAGGGAAGAAATTAAAACACATAATGCAAGCTGTTAGCGATGTTAATAAAAATATCATACATATAGCGCATTCAACCTCCGCACAAGAGCAAGCGATTAAAGAAGTTAACCTTGTTGTACAACGTTTAACCGGTTTAACCCAGGCAAACTCGGCTATTACAGAAGAAACAATGGCGGCAGCACGTCAAATGGCAGAACAAGCTACCGAGATGAGAGTGCAACTCAATTACTTTAATCTAAAAAAAGAGCAACAATAGACTAAAGGCGCAGCAAGTTATTTTGCTAACACGATGCTTTTTTAACTTAAGTAATTTGATGAGCCATTATTGAATAATGGCTCATCATAACGTTACGTTACTTTACCTGCTAAATTAAAACGTGGCTGAGTATATAGCTGGGTTTTAACCACCTCAGCCAAAATCATGACCGCATTCCATATATCTTCAAATGAGGTATAAAGAGGTGTAAAACCAAATCGTAATATATTGGGCGCACGAAAATCAGCAATAACCCCTTTTTCAATTAACGCTTGGCATATAGCGAACGCGTCTGTATGTGAAAACGCCAATTGGCTACCTCTTTGACAGGCATTTTCAGTAGAGCATAAACGCAAATCACTTAAGCATGAATGTGTTTGTAGCAATTTAATAAATACCTCGGCAAGTGCAATCGACTTTTCTCTTATTTGAGAAATGTCTACGTTTTGCCATACATCAAGGGCGGCATCTAACGCACTCATAGCAATCACACTCGGTGTGCCACACAAATACTGATTTATATTATCAGCGCCCTGATATTCAGCATTAAAAGCAAATGGTTTAGCATGACCCATCCAGCCTGATAGTGGCTGCTTTACACTAGCCTGATGACGTTTTGCCACATATAAAAATGCAGGCGAGCCCGGGCCGCCGTTTAAGTATTTGTAGCCACAGCCAACGGCAAAATCTGCATTACAGTTATCGAGCTCAACCGGTAAAGCACCCGCGCTGTGGGCTAAATCCCATATCACTAAAATGCCTTTTTCGTGGGCAAGCTTGGTCAGCTTTTGCATATCTAATAGCTGCCCGGTTCTAAAGTTCACCTGCGTTAATAGCAGCACCGCCACTGAATCGCTAAGGCTTTGTTCAATGTGTTGCTCTGCTACTAATTTAAGCTGACATAAGTCAGGGCCTAATAAGTCACTTAACCCTTGTACCATATATAAATCGGTTGGAAAGTTATCTTGCGTGGATAACACCACATTTCGGCCAGGGTTTAACGATAACGCACTACTTAACAGCTTGAACAAGTTAACTGAAATAGAGTCACAACAAATCACTTGGCCTTTTGCAGCACCAATAATCGGCGCTATTTTATCTCCTACCTGATTGGGTAAATCAATCCATTGGTGATCATTCCAACTTCTAATTAAGTAACTACCCCATTGTTGATTTACCACCTCTGCCACGCGCGACTTAACGGCTTTAGGCAAGGCACCTAGTGAATTACCATCGAGATAAATAGTGTCTACGGGTAAATCAAATTCATCGCGTTTATTAGCCAGCGGGTCGGCTTTATCAAGCGCTACAATCTCATTAAAATTCATTTTTATATCTCATTTAAATTTTTTATTAGTGTACTAAATGCCTCAGTTCCTGGGTGGATCCAATCAAAATGCCCCACGCCTTCGAGCATCACCACCGGGCGTTTAAGCTGCGCTAAATTAAAAGCGGGGACAATGGCGTCTTTGTCACCTTGTAAAATAATGCTTTGGGGATGAAGTGGCTGCTCACTCGGGTTAGCTTGCGTGTAAGCCTTAGGTTTATCAGTTGGCATACCTTGCATAAAATCTTTTGTCACTTTTTGACAGCTGTTATTACCACGTGCATATGCTTTTATATCAGTGATAGGGGCTAAGCCAATAACGCCTTTAAGCTGGCTTATTTCACTACCTGCAAGCAGTGCTAAATGTCCACCAGCAGAGTGCCCTACAGCAACCGAGTCAGCTAATTTAAACTCGCCATTATTGTAAGTACTTGCCGCTAAAATACCGGCTTTTATATCATTAAATGTGACAGGCCAGCCACCACCGCTTGTACCACTTCTTCGATACTCTAATGACCACACGTTAAAGCCAGCTTGTGCAAGCCCCGTACTTAACGCATACGTGTGTTTAATATCGTACTCACTAAGCCAACAGCCACCATGGAGTAAAATAACTAACGGCGTTTGCACCAGTGCTTGTTTTGCGCGCCAAAGTAATGCGTACTGTGACTCATTACTGCCGTAGGCTATTTTTTCATCGGCTAAGTTAAATCCCAATGAAGCCACTTTTGCATAAGCTACATTATTTTCAACATCAGGAAATTCAACTGGTTGCTGCGAGGCACTATTTGCTAACAAAGGCCATACACTAAAAAATAAAACCACTAAGCTCTTCAAAATAAACTACTTCCTTTTTACCTAAAAACGGTATAACAAAATAACGCTGGTCAATCGTCTACAAACATTTTGTTGTACGACCTACCAGCGTTATAACGTCATTCATAATAAAATAAATATAGTGTTTATTGTTGTTTGAAAATTACGCCTTCTTTCATCACAAAATCAACATCCATTAAAGCGCTAATATCGCTAAGTGGGCTGGAATCTAAGGCAATAATATCGGCAAACTTACCAGGCTCTATAGTGCCTAAGCTCTGGCTCATATCAATTAAATCAGCAGCATTGACGGTTGCCGACTTTAAAATATCGGAGGTACTCATACCGGCTTCATACATCAATACGGCTTCTTTTGCGTTAATACCGTGCTTTGATACGCCACTGTCCGTGCCAAAGGCAATTTTAACGCCGGCTTTGTAAGCCTTAGTAAAATTGTTGAGCATATCGCCCCCCACTCTCGTTGCTTTAGCCTTAATAGGTGCAGACATAAAATCTGAATTTTTTGCCATATTAACCACAGTATCGCCAGCTAATAACGTTGGTACAAGGTAAGCGCCGGTTTCTTTAAAGAGCTTAATGCCCTCTTCATCGGTGTAACTGCCGTGTTCAATGCTATCAACCCCTGCACGAAGTGCGGCATTAATACCTTGTGCAGCATGGGCATGGCTTGCTACTTTTCGCCCTAACCCATGTGCGGTTTTTACAATGGCTTTGAGCTCATCGTCTTCCATTTGTTGACCCGTCCCCGTGGTGGTATCAGAAAGCACACCACCGGTAGAGGCCACTTTAATTAAATCGGCCCCATACTTAATTGCATAACGTGTTTTTTTACGGCACTCAACTGCGCCATCACACACTGTTGGTGGTGTTTTTATGGTGAGTAAATCAGGACTCATACCATCAACATCTAAATGCCCACCAGTAATAGTTACTCCAGCACCGGCAATAATACGCGGGCCATTAACCCAACCATTCGCCACCCCTTTTCGTAATGCGTACATTTGCTCGCTTTGGCTACCTACATCACGCACGGTGGTAAATCCCGCCATTAGGGTTTTATTAGCAAAATGAACACTGCGCATTGCTACATCTGCATCAGACATTTCAACCAGTTCTTTTTTATTATCTGGCCCAAGCTCACCTTGTAAATGCACATGCATATCCATAAGCCCTGGCATAACAAAGCTGGTCGATAAATCGATTAATTGGGCATCATCACCAAATCGAGAGGCCGGTAAAAAACCAGCGGATACAGACACTATTTTGCCATTTTCTATTACTACAGTTTGTTTTTGCTGTGATTTTTCGCCAGGGACGCTTAATAGCTCTCCCGCATGAATCACTATAGTATTGGCTTGTGCATTGCTGGCGCAAAAATTTGCGGCTAAAAAAATCGAGGTAATAACACTCAATCGAAATATGCTCATGAAAATCTCCAATGATTCGCTTTTCGTTAACAGCAACGAAATAACGTTAAAATATTGTTATACAACCAATACCTTATCAGGAAAGTCACAAAAACAAACCTGAAATACGTTTTTAGTAAAAATTCTGACCACTATTTACACTGCCTTCAAACGGAAAAAATAAAAGAAGATGTCTATACTCAACCATATTGTTGTAATACTTTTCATATGTAGGGAGCTTATGGATATTAAAGACATAAATATTGCACTGCTAGAAAAATGCAACTTTCTTTTAATGGTATTTGATAACCATCATCAGCTCAGTTATCTCTCAGATGGGTGGTCAGAGCTAAATATTACAACCAAAAACATGCCAACCATTGAAAGCCTGTATGCCTGTTGTACAACTCAAAGCAAAACACTATTACAACAACAAATTCTCGCACTAAAATCGCAACATAATGAGTTAGACCAATTTGATATTGAGCTCACATTTGCAACCGATTACTCTATTAAACTAAATTGCTGCTTACATAATGTGGATCAAAACCAACATCAATATATGGTTTTAGTTTTTAGCCAGCATTTTGCCCAAGTGTCCTCTGTTATTAGTAATAACGAATTACAAACCATCATAGAAAACGCAGGCGAAGTTTTAAAAGTAGGTTATTGGCAGCTCGACTGTAATAGCAACCAATTATTTTGGACCGATGAAATTTACACTATCCATGGCGTTTCCCCTAGTCGCTATTCACCACAGTTAGATACTGCAATAAACTTTTATCATGCAGATGATAAGCCCAAAATAGCCAGCGCTGTCGAAAATGCGCTTTTAACGGGGCAAGAATGGAGTTGTATAAAATTACGTGTTGTAGATGACGATCAACAAGAACGCACGGTAATATCAAGCGGTAATGTATCAAGAAATAAAAATGGTGAAATTACTAAGCTATACGGCATTTTTCAGGATATAACAGGAAGTGAAAAAATAGCCCTTGAACGAGACTTTTTAGTTACCGCACTCAAAGAAACTACGGTAGGAATGGTCATTGCCGATAAAAATAAGCATGTTATTTGGGTTAATGGATCATTCGAAAAAATGACAGGGTATAGCCTTTTTGAAGTCGAAGGCAAAAAGCTCGGCTCTATTTTACAAGGTGAAAATACTGATTTAAAAACGATAGCTAAACTTAAAACTCACCTCAAAAAAGGGCTGCCTATAAGCACCCGAATTTTAAACTACACCAAAAGTGGGGAACCCTATTGGAATGAGTTGGCAATATCGCCGATTTATAGAGATGGAAAAATCGCTTATTACTTTGCGGTGCAAAACGATGTAAGCAAAGAAATAAACATAGAACACAAACTCATAGCCCTTAATACCAGTTTAGAGCAACGAATACAGGCACGCACTCAAGAACTATTTACACTTAACAAAGAGTTAGAAAAACAGGCTAATGTAGACCCACTTACAGGATGTTTAAATAGGCGAACCTTATACAGGTTCCTTACCGATGAGCTATTAAAAACACAAGATGAAAATACCTATACTTCATTATTAATGCTCGATATAGATCACTTTAAAGCCATAAATGATAACTACGGCCACGAAGCTGGAGATAAGGGTTTAAAAGAACTCGCTAATATTTTACATGGCCTCACCAGAAAAAATGACGCTGTATTTCGCCTTGGCGGTGAAGAGTTTTTAATTATTATGCCTAACACAAACAAAGCCGAAGCTAAGCAAGCCGCTGAGCGTATTAAAAACGCAGTGAATGAACATAAAGTTTACTATCGCAATAAAAATATTAGCTTTACTGTTAGTATTGGACTGCTTACCCACGATGGCACAATTAGCCTACAAAGCAGCTTAAAATACGTTGATGACTATTTATACGAGGCAAAAAATAGTGGTCGAAATAAAATTGTTGATTGACTCCCTATAAGACGGATTGTTTTAAATCAATTCGTAAAAATTTAAAAGGTCATATAAGCTAAATACTTAAGCACAATAATTTAGCTTAAATTTTCAACAGTAGATAAATTCGTAAATAAAAATACACTTCAAGCAAATTGACATTAAACGCGTATTTTTTCATTTTATACTAGAGTCTGTTGACCTTTGCGGATTAAAATTTGTTCAAGCTAGGGGCGGTTTAATCGCGGCGCGAGGTTTGTAACCTAGTGGGCTAAGTAAAAACCGAGCAACAAAGAGTAAATCGCCCCTAGGCAGAACCCTTCGGGCAGCGCCTGTTTGGTATTGATGCTGCGTTATCGCCTATTTATGGGGAACAACCACACCACATAGGCGCTGCCTTGCCTAAATGCCAAACAGACTGCTGCAAATTTAACCTTGAAAGGTCAACAGACCCTAGCCAATGCGTTATTATTTTTATTCTATTACTCATTGTTAAGCATAACAAAAACAAGGTTACATAATGATAAAAGCGTCAACACCTGAGGATGAACTATCACGGCTAAAAGACTTATATGAGTATGACGTTTTAGACACTGAAGCTGAAAAATCCTTTGACGATTTAACCCAGCTTGCATCTGATATTTGCGAAACGCCAATCTCACTAATAAGTCTTGTTGATCCTGACAGGCAATGGTTTAAGTCAAAGCATGGTATTGATGTAGCCGAAACCGCACGAGATATTTCGTTTTGTTCTCACGCAATTCTAGAAAACCAAGTATTCGAAGTTCAAAATGCACTTACTGACACCCGCTTTCACGATAATCCCTTAGTTACAAACGACCCAAATATTCGCTTTTATGCAGGTGCACCTCTCATCACACCAAGAGGAAACGCTATAGGTACGTTATGTGTTATTAGCGATAAACCAAAAAAGCTTTCAAGCAAACAAATAAATGCACTCACGGTTTTGAGCAAAGAGGTCATTGCGCAATTAGAGCTTCGGCTTAATAATAAAAAGCTGTTTATGGCGTTAGAAAAACAAAAAGAACACAATAAAGAGCTAGAAAAGTTAAAAGAAGCCGCGGATATCGCCAATAACACAAAGAGTAAATTTTTGGCAAATATAACTCATGAGCTGAGAACCCCATTACATGGAATTTTAAATTTAGCTGAGTTTGCTATCTCAGAGACCACCACAGAGGAAAAAAACAGCACCTTAAAAAGCATATTAAAGTCAGCACATTACTTATCAAATATTGTTAACGATATTTTAGACTTTTCTAAAATTGAGGCTGGCAAATTAGAAATTGAACATATCAACTTCAGTCTTAATGAGGTTATTAGCGATGTAATAAAACCCCTGTTACAGCAGGCATCTGCTAAAGGCATAAAGCTGATTACATCGATAGACCCAAAAATAGCAGACAATTTAAAAGGCGATCCTCTTCGGATTTCGCAAATTTTAAATAACCTGTGCTCAAATGCGATTAAATTTACCAACTTTGGCCAAGTAGAACTGAAGATAAGTGTTAAAAATAGTTCATTGCAAACACAAGTACTCACCTTTGAAGTTATTGATACAGGCCTTGGTGTTAATGAGACTGTTCAAGAGCATTTATTTAAAGAATTTCATCAGGCCGACTCATCAAACTCAAGGAAATATGGAGGCACAGGTTTAGGCTTATCAATTTGCGCTCGTTTAAGTGAGTTAATGCAGGGGCACCTTAGCTTTACCAGCAAAATAGATAAGGGCTCCACGTTTACCTATGAGCAAAGCTTTGAGATTGCTTTATTGCCACCAACCTCGAAGCAGTGCACTGATATAACAAACCTTCAAGGTAGTACTGTTTTAATTGCCGAAGATAATAAAATAAATCAGCTTATTATTGTCAAAATGCTCAAAGCACATAATGCTAATTTAATTATCGCAGAGGATGGTAAAGAATGCGTTAAGTACTTCAAGGAGCACTCGGTAGACTTAATTTTCATGGATATACAAATGCCTGAAATGGATGGCATAAAAGCTACGCAAGCTATTAGAGCGCTTCCTACAGGTAAAACAGTTCCGATTATAGCTATGACAGCAAATACCCTAAAACAAGACATTGAGCATTATTTAGATATTAGTATGGATGGCTACTTAACTAAACCGTTTGATAAAGTTAAGATCAATAGCTTACTCAATGTTTATAATCCTAAAAACCTCAACCTCAAAAACTTAGCAGTAAAAATTAGCGATCCTAATGTTTCTAGCGACCGGAAGCTAAAGCAAATATGCAAAGAGTTAAAAGCGCTTATTCCCAATGCTAATCGAGTGAGCCTTTGGTTATTTAATAAGGAATACAGTACATTAAATTGCTTAATTTGCCTTGATGAAAATAATGACGTGTCAAGTGGAACTGTTCTATACACAGAAAACTCCCCTGCTTATTTCAACTATATTTTAGCTAACCAAGTACTCGACGCTTCTGATGCCAGAAATAACGAAGTAACCAAGCCATTCTCTCACTCTTACTTTGAGCCTCTCGATATTTATTCTTTACTTGATTACATTTATACACTTAATAGCAAACCGTTAGGTGTCATTTGTTGTGAAAGTGTGGGCTCAAAGGTAACTTGGAGTCAAGCTGATAAAAAGTCGTTAATCAAAGTCGCAGACGTTACTAACTTGTTTTTATCTAAACAAATAAAGCATGAATAAAACAGGCCTATTTAGTGGCTAAAATTACCACTAAATAGGGATGAAACTATTATCAGCCCTTCGTATTAAGCCTGCTCTAACTCACGCTGGGTTTGTTGTTTATCTGCTTGAACCGGCTTTATTTTAAAGAAAAAAGTATACACAACCGGAACAAACCCTAATGTTAAAATTGTTCCCATTGCAAGACCAAACGCAATAGTGCTTGCTTGGCCATAAAACAAAACATCTTTAGATAAAATGAGCGGCATTAAGCCTATTATTGTTGTACAAGTAGACATTAATATAGGTCGTAAACGTCTTAAAGAAGCGCTGATCACCGCCTCATAATTTTGCTGATTATACTGCTCAGCGGTTTGTTGTTCACTGTGCTCAATTTGTTTACGTTCAATATTAATACGGTCAATTAATATAACCGCATTATTAATGATAATTCCGGCAAGCGCATATAGACCTAAAATAACCATAAACCCAAAGTTTGCCTGCATAATTAACAAACCAAAAGCGGCACCAATGATGATCAATGGCACAGTCAAAAACACAATACTAGTTGCACGGTAAGAGCGAAATTGCGCAATAATAATAAACACCATAATGGCAATACACAGCGGTAAGTTAGCTAAAATTGACGCTTGCGATTCCGCAGAGTCTCCAATTACACCGTCATATTCTATTTCATAACCAGGGGGTAATTTTTCTCTTATTTTATCAAGTTTTCCTTCAATTAATGGCACCATACTTTGCGCCGACATAATCTGATTTTTAGCTTGTACTGTTACAGTACGAAATAAATTTTCACGCGCAATACGCGCAAATTGCGTTTCATAGCGAATGTCGGCCACTTGCATTAAAGGAACATTAACGCCTCGAGCCGAAGAATAAACATTTACGCTGTTAATACGGTCTAGATCGTAACGTTCACTGTTTTGTGCCCTTAACACAATGGGGAATATGTCATCACCTTCACGAAACTCAGAGATTGTGCGTCCCGAAAAGTAGGTTTCTAATGCTTGTGCAACATCGTTTGAACTAACCCCAGCACGACGAGCATTTTGCTGGTTAACCTCAACTTTAAGTGTAGTAATGCGGTTTTCCCAATCACTTTTAATATCGAATGCGCCGTCTGTATTACGCAATAAGGTTTTAATTTCCTCGCTAATAGAATAAATATAATTACTGTCTGGGCCTTTAATTTGAATCTCTATCAGTGAAGAATCTGATGGCCCTAAAAACATTTTAGTGGCGCGCCCCATAACTTCAGGAAAGTCTTGAGCAAACATGTCGCGCACGCTATTTATTGTTGGCTCAGCTAGTTTTCGCTCTCCAACATCAATCATAAAGAATGCTTTTGAAGGCTCAGGATCAATCGGTGTGAGTGACAAAACAAACCGTGGCCCGCCAAATCCACCATAAGCAGCATATTTTTTAATATGCGGAAAACGTGCTTTATCATCCAATTTTTTTAAAATGGCTTGTATCGTTGCATCAGTTTTACGCATTGACGTACCAGCTGGCATATCTAAATACACTAAAATTTGTGCGCGGTCGGAGTCTGGAAAAAACTTAGCTGGCACTAAACTCATAGCCCAACCACCAACAAAAAATAGCCCCAATATCACAACAACAAAAGCTATACGAGCGCGCATAATTCGTCTTAATACTTTTTCATAAAGCGGACTAAGGCTATCGAAAAATCCATTAATTTTCCGGCGAATAATATTTTGCCTTTGCCTCGTTTCCTTTTTCACAAAGCGATGACACAAGTAAGTAGTAAAGGTAAGGCTCAACGCCCATGAAATAAGCAATGCAATTAACACCACCAGCGAAATAGAGCGTGTATATTCACCCGCACTACTTTGCGCCAACATCAATGGCAAAAACACAAGAATAGTAGTCAACGATGAGGTTAAAGAGGGTATCGCAAGCGTACCCGAGGTATTACGAATAGCTTCGTCACGCGTTTCGCCCTCTTCGATACGCTTTTTAAAATCTTCAGCCATTATTATGCCATCATCAACCAGTAGCCCAAGCGCTATAATTAACGTGGCAAGCGACATACGCTCCAGCGGAATACCCATAAAGTTCATAATTGAAAGCGTGATTAAAATAGCTGCAGGTACAATCGAACCTACAATCAAGCCGGTGCGTAGACCTAAAAACATAATAACCACAATAGAGACAACAACAATGGTTTGTAACACACTAAAGCTCACACCAAATACAGCATCGGCAACCACATCAGCTTGTCGGGTAATATTTTTTAATTGATAGCCCGCAGGTATAGTTTGATTAATTTGAGCTATCATCGCTTCCATTTTAGGAGTGAACTTCAGCACATCCGCTTGTTCATCCTTAGAGATTGCAAAAATAATGGCCTGACGGCCATTGTAGTAACTTGTTCTTGATGGGGGGTCGATCACTTCACGGCTTATTTTGGCAATATCACGTAATAAGATGGTTTGTGATTGATTGGGAACAGTGATCAGCGTATTGCGTATATCAGCTAGGCTTTGGTAATTCCCAGAAGGCTGGATAATAAAGTTTTCACCATCGGCATCAATAATGCCACTGGGACGTATAATATTTTGATTTTTTAAAGCCGCAATCAATTGTGTGGGTGCAATCCCTAACTGAGCGAGCTTAGCGTTTTTAGTTTCAATAAAAATACGCTCTTGCTGAATGCCTAAAATATCAATTTTTTTTGTGCCTTCGACTTGATGCATCATATCGGCAATATGTTGCGCCACATCTTGGCGATCCCCCATGCTATAAGCGGGATCTGCAATAAGTGCCACCGTTAACACGGCAACATCACCAAAATCATCATTAATCACATAAGGTAAAGTACCACTGGGTAGCTCACCTCGAACCGCGTTAATTTGGTCACGCAGTATATCCCACTGCTGATCAAACGCACTTTGCTCAACACTTTGCTTGAGCTCTGCGTGAATAATAGAGCGACCTGGAATAGATACTGAACGAATTTCGGCAATACTGGGCATTTCACGTATCGCTTCTTCGAGTGTTTTAGTGATCAACAGCTCTACTTTTTTTGCGCTCATGCCAGGGTAAGCGGTTGTTACAACCGCCTCACGAATTTTTATTTTAGGATCTTCTTGTTTGGGTAGTTGATAATAACTAAATGCGCCAAATAGCATAAGGCCAAAGACGATGGCCAGCATCAAGCGATTATGATCAAGAGCAAGCTCTGAAATAGTAGGGATTTTCATCGTTTAAATCTCCGTCACGGGTTATGGATTAAGGCGCTTGATTTCACCCTCGATAAGCGTCACTTTTTGCCCATCGTGTAAAAAAGCCATTCCCGCATTAACAATTCGCTCCCCTTCTTTTAAATCGCCTTTAATTTGCGCTTTCTGCGCAAAAAACGTTACTACGTCCACGGTTATTTTTTGTAAAACATAACCTGCTTGTTGTGATTCAGCTTGCGCTGTAGGTAACAGCTTAAAAACAAAATGCTGATTATTTTCTTGCGCCATAATCGCACTTACAGGTACTACAAAAGCATCTGTGGCTTCTTGCTGTTGTTTAAATTGTACTTCAGCACTCATACCCGTTCTAATGTCTGCAACATCATTTGCAGATATTTTTAAAATAACAGGAAACGCATTCGCGCCTTGAGCAGCTGTGCCAATTTCTTTAATTTTGGCATTCAACGTTTTATCTAATGCTGAAATAGTCACTTTAGCAGGCTTATCAATAGCTAATGAGGAGAGAATCGCTTCAGGGGCAAGGGTAGAGACTTCAAAATTTTCTTTACCTTGAATTATAAATGCAGACGTATTTGGGCTTACCTGTTGTGAAGGTTCAATATTACGTTTTGAAATAGTCCCTGCATAGGGCGCAATTAGCGTGGTATCTTGTAACTCTTCTTTTGCCATCGCTAGTCGAACTTTAGCAATCTCGACTTTATCTTTGGCACTCTCATATTGCGACTTTGCTACATCGTATTGCGCGCGTGACACAGCGCCATCATCAACCAGTGATGCTTTGCGCTCAAAATCTTGCTTAACATTTAGCAGCATAGCCTTCGCATTAGAGACCTGCCCTTCGCCCTCTTGCACTGCCAATAAATACTTTGTTTGTTCCAGCCTAGCTAACGGCTCACCTTTTTCAAAAGCCTCACCAATTTCAAAAAAAACGTCTTCGACCTTTCCGCTAACCTCAAACATTAAAGTGGCTGTGTTAGCAGGTTGGATAACACCTGATAAAATACGACTATCAAACGATTTAGTTTTATTTAACTCTATGACAGAAACAGGTTTTAATTTTTGCTCAGAAACTTGCTCTTCAGAGCACCCTGACAACATAAAAATAATAACGAAACAAACAGCTATATAATTCATAATTTCCCTTGATAAATAGTGTATTCAAACTGGTTGTACTACCAAACTAACCACAATCAATATTCACAGTGAGCCATCTAATTTAAAGTATGGCTAACATTGTTATCACCCTGAAAGCTTGGGTATAATGCAATATTCCGGCTGTATTTTTAGCCTCTAAATTGGATCTCCACATGAAAAAACTATCTGCTGTGCAAGTAAAACAACAAGCTCTCGTTCTCAATGTTGCTGACAAAATAGAAGAGCAAGGCCGTGCTGAAATCCCAGGTATGCTGCAATGCTGGTTTGATGTGGAATATCATTTATTTCCAGGTTCTTTACTAATGTGTTTTCAATTTGAAAACCAACAAGCACTTACAGCCGCAGAGCCAGAGCTACTGAAGTGGCAAAAACGCTTAAGCGGTGCCATGCTCAAAAAAGGCGTAATTTTAAAAGATATGCGCAAACATTTAGTATTTACCCTAAAAGGGCCTGACGACTAAACCACTTATAATGAATGCGCACTCTATTTTGGTGCGTTTTCCAAATTAAACTCATTAACGTGCTTAATCAGCTCAGGAAAAAACGCTAAAAAGAGCTCATCTAGCTCACTATAATGGCGGATTATATCTTCAGAGGTACCTGCAAAATTATTAGTAAAGCGAATTCGTTTAGCAATATTATCAAGCGCCCGCCCCACCCCATCAATGCTTTCGTACTCCTTAAACCAATCGTTTTTCGTCATACTGGTTACTACACGCTGCATTTTCTGTGGCATTACAGGTATACGCCTGTCCAAAAGGCCATAACTGGTGTGCTTAAAATCAATTAGTGATTGGTTATTAAACTGCTGCCAATGCGCAATAAGAAAATGATCAAACACCACATCAACTGCCACACCTGCAAAGCGCCTGCGCTTGGCTGAAAAAAACTGCTTAGCTTCTTTTACTAATGGATGTGTGTCAGTAAATTTATCCACCAAATAATGGTTATCTAGCGCACTTTTTACAGTTGTAGGTAGATGCGTTACCTGTCGTTGGCCACCAAAATCTCCCAGCAAATTGCCAAAATGAGAATCAGCTGTAGGCTTTGCTAAATAAAGGTGGGCTAAATAATTCATTGGTTCCCATATAGATTAATATACTAAACGCAGATAGTTTTAAAAATCAAACGCGTAAAAAGATGGAACACAGTTCCACCTTTATACATTTTAGATACTGATAGCGCATTCTAAAATATTACGCTTTTGAAACCTTGCTTGCACCAGCATTATCAAGAATTTCTTCAACACTATTTTTGTTATCGCTGTTATATTTAACACCGACGAGTATTGAACCTTTCTCAATTGCGTCTTCATAATACTTAATTTCATGTTCTGGAATAAATGCGCCGATTGCTGCGCCTAAAGTCCCACCAACGGCAGCACCTCCGCCACCAGCTGCAAGTGCTGAAACCAAAGGACCTGCAACTAATAAGCCGGCACCACCAGAAGCGACTGCTCCAACAGCGGTAAAACCACCAATAATTGCCGCTAACACGCCACCAGATGCAGCGCCCAACAAACCGCCCTCTGCAGCTTTGGTCCCTTCATCTACAGCAAAGTCTTCCTTTGTATACGAGTCGTTAGCGACAATGCTTATATCCGCCTCACTTACACCTAAAGCTTCTAATCTATAAATTGCTAATGTTGCTTGTGATGCATTATCGAATAACCCAGTAATAACAGTACTCATAATAACTCCTTTATTTGTTTAAGAAAGTACGCTTAGTAATTAGCAACATTCAAACCAAAGTTTTAATCCTTTAAAATCAAATAGATAAATAAAAAAGCAGAGTAAAGCTCTACGTTTTAAAGTAAAAGTTGCTAGAAGTTGTAAAAAGTTCACACACATAGGTATTACTCAAGCGATTGAAATATGAGTAGAATTACAAAAAGACTAACGTTATTAGCATTGTTCTTCTAAAAATATCAACAACCCACGTTCATAGCGACTCAGGTACTTAGTCTTACGGGGTAGTTTGTCTAAGTTATTAAAGTCCTTTAGAGCTTCCTTGCCTCCTTTACACAGCTCAATCAACTTTGGATGAATATATGAATTACGAGCTATTGCTGGGGTATTCCCTAAATTACTTGAAACGCTATCCAACATATCTTTAAGCGAAAGCTGGCCGTTTGATTTATGTAAGACTTCAAATGCCAAAACACTGGCCCGCCATGTTCTAAAATGTTTTGCACTAAACTGCTCGCCCATAACACTTTGAATAAACTCATTCACCTCTTTGGAGGTAACATCACAATACTCGCCTTCATCGATATATTGGAATAAGCTCTGCCCAGGCAAATCTTGCAACTGCTGTATGATAGAGCTAAGCACTTTATCTGTTATGTTCACTTCTCTTTGCTTACCGGATTTTGCTTTATACTTTAAGCGAATATTTTTACCCGTTAGTTTTGCATGCCGGCTACGCAATGTTGTAGCACCAAAACTATTATTATGTTTGGCATTTTTTTTAGAGCCAACGCGCAGGGCTCCAAGATCCATTAAACGTACAACGGCTGCGATCGTGCGCTGGTAATCTAGCTCATTACCTCGCAAATATTCCGATAGTTTTGCTCTTAACAAAGGCAGTTTATTTCCAAATAAAACACATGCTTCAAACTTTTTAAGCTCTTGCTGCTCCCTAAACTCGGGATGATAAAAGTATTGCTTGCGGTCTTTGTTGTCGTAGCCAGTAGCTAAAATATGCCCATTTTCTTCTGGGCATAACCATACATCTTTGTATGCGGGGGGAAAAGCGAGGCTGTCTAACCGCTCTATTTCATCTTTATCATGTATTTTCTTTCCTGCAGGATCATAATAAACCCATTGGTTTTCATGCCTCTTTCGAGTTATGCCCGGCAAGTTATCATCGACATAAATTAGTTTCATTTTATTCCTTTAAATTTTTGTAATCCTCAAATAAAACGGTGCCATCAATAACAAGGGCTAGTTCTCACTAGCCCTTGTTATACGATTTATCGACTCCAATACCTAAGGTTACGAATTTTTGAGACAAACTCACTTGCGGAAATTTTATTTAAATCCAACCAGCCATCATCAAGTTGTCCATTTAAACCAGTAGCCTCGATTAAAGGAGCTGCTTTATCACTAAAGCCGATATACTTCATATGTGCATAAGCATCACTGACAAAATCTTTCGCCTCCGGTATTTCAGCAAGCTTTTTGGCGCCTTCATTAGTGGTAAGCAGAGCTATTGCGTCGTAAAGCACCGAAGGTCCGCCGTTAATCACCTGATCGGCCTCAACAATCTCGCCCTTACTATTTTTAGCACCACCAACTTGAGCCGCAATAACTTCATGGCTTGCACCTTCCTCTTTAAGGCTTTGTATTAATAAATTAAAGGTTTCAGCATCAAAACCATCACTTACTAATATACCAAGCTTCCTGCCTTTAAATGTATTTGGCGCATTTTTTAAAATGCTTAGCGCATCAGATACTGGTAAATCTTGACGGGTATCAAGCGCCGCTTCTGCCGCATCTGGCATAGTTTGTAAACCTAAACCCAATGCAACTTGCTCAGCAAGCTTGTTATCAATGTTTAACAGATGAGAAACCACGCGCTCTCTAATACGTAAATGCTCTACTTTAGATAACTCAAAAATTAAAGCGTCTTGAATATGCGTTTGCTCAACGTCGGTTTGACTTAAATAAAATTGTCGTGCTTGGCTATAGTGATCACTAAATGTTTCTGAGCGATAGCGTAATTTACCACCGTCAGTTTCAGATTCTGAGCTTTTGAATCCGTGTACAGGGCACTCTCGCGGGTTGTTTTCACCCCCGCTGAATGAATTAGGTTCGTAGTTAACCCGGCCTTTAGGGTTCTGCATTGCCATGTGGCCATCTTGAAGAAAATGTCTCATCGGGCATTTTGCTGCATTAATAGGAATTTGTGTGAAATTAGGCCCACCTAGGCGTTTGGTTTGTGTATCTAGGTAAGAAAAATTACGGCCTTGCAATAAAGGATCAGGAGTAAAATCAAGTCCTGGTACTATATTCTGTGTGCAAAATGCAACCTGTTCGGTTTCTGCGAAGAAGTTGTCTACGACTCGATTGAGCACCATTTTACCAATAATTTTAACTGGTACTTGCTCTTCGGGTATCAGTTTAGTGGCATCAAAAACATCGAACTCGAACTCTTCAGCAAATTTTTGATCAAATACTTGAATGCCCAACTCCCATTCTGGATAGTCTCCACTATTAATTGATTCCCACATATCACGACGATGAAAATCAGGATCAGCGCCATTTAATTTCAATGCCTCATTCCAAACCACTGACTGCATACCGCCTTTAGGTTTCCAGTGGAACTTAACAAATTTTTCTTCACCTTGTGCATTAATAAACTTAAAAGTATGAACGCCAAATCCTTCCATAAACCTTAATGAGCGCGGGATAGCTCTATCTGACATTGCCCACATAACCATGTGCATGGATTCTGGCGACAAACTTACAAAATCCCAAAAATTATCGTGGGCTGTTTGCGCTTGTGGAAAACCACGATCTGGTTCTGCTTTTGCGCTATGTATAAGGTCGGGAAACTTCATCGCGTCTTGAATGAAAAAAACTGGGATATTATTGCCTACCAGATCCCAATTACCTTCCTGCGTATAAAACTTAACGGCAAAACCTCGCACATCACGTGCTAAATCAGGCGATCCCTGATTACCCGCCACTGTTGAAAAGCGTGCAAAAACAGGTGTTTTTTCACCTTTACGTTGAAAAATATCAGCAGAAGTCAAATCATCTAAAGCATCATACGTTTCAAAGTAACCATGTGCTCCATACCCTCTTGCGTGAACAACTCGCTCAGGAATTCGCTCGTGATCAAAGTGAAACAACTTTTCTCGTAACACATGATCTTCCAATAGTCCTGGTCCGCGTTGACCAGCTTTTAATGAATTTTGATTATCACTGATAGGGCAACCTTGTGCGGTTGTCATTACGGGATGGTCTTTATTAGCTTTTTGATGAAGCTCTCCTGCATGTCCTTTATTATTTGCGTACTTAAATGACTCTGCCATAACTTTTCTTCCTTATATGATTTTTTGATTGCTATATTTTTAAAGGGTTAAAAAACAACAACCAAGCAAAAAAAAGACCATATCTAAATAGCTTTAAAATCAATAGCTAAGAAAGGAATGAAAATATTTTACCAATACAAACTATAAAAATTACACAACTAATGTAAGCTTTCCCCAGAGCATCATTTTATTCTGATTTTCATTATTACTGTATTTTTACAATGATAGATTTAGTGAGGACTTTGTCTTTATTGAGGGCTCAGAAAGGTTTGAACGTAAATGTTACTCGGCTTTATTCTTATTTAAAATAGCGTTCTGCTTTTGTACATGTCAGTTTAGGTAATAAAAATTTACTCGCTTTATCTGGGCATAGTTTCTTTAAACGGCTTACTGCATAACGCCCACACCTTGATAAAGTATATAACTCTTATTTTTCAGTAACACCTAGCGCAGATTGATAACTCAACTGATAAAGCACCTTAAGCAATAACATCTGTCTCTGCGGATGAGTGATAGATTTAACCGAGTAAATTACTATATAAACAATATAAAAGATTTTTAAAAAATGATAAAAACATCTTTATTCCTTTAAAAACGCATCTAATAGTGATTATTTAGTCAATTACCTAACTCAGTTATGCGCTGCATTGATATTAAAATATTGATGCTAATATACTTCAAAACTATCCAATCAATTACAATTGTATTTTAATAATTCAGTAAAGAGTCAGGCCAATTTTGTTATCACTGTTGTTGCATTTTTTCGGTGCTGCATGAGTCATAAAACGCCTTGCTTAGCCTTTAATACAAAATGCTATTTTCTATTGTAACCAGGGCTACTCACGCATTATGACAACAAGCTTTTTAAGTCAATCACAACAGGTCGCACTGCAACAAGCACTTATCAACAGTAAACTGTTAAACAGCGACGTAGTAACGAGTGATAACCCACCATCACAAAAGCAACAAGCCTATGGCTGTATCGCTGTAATGCTCTATCGCTTTAATTTACAAAAAATCAAATGGCCCTCTTTTTTAAAAGCAGCTATAAACACTGCAAGTAATGAGTGCTCGTGGTTAACCCGCGAACTTGCCAGGTGCCAGCAAAGCTACAAAGCCCAGCCTAATGACGCTGCAATAATTGAACAAAGCGCATTTTTTTGTGGCATTTTTAGCGAAGAACTCGCTTATATTGACACTTTACTTGGAACAGATGCACAGCCTGAATAGAGTGATGGGGCAAGCATCGTTAAGCCTGCCCCAAGGATAAATTAAAAGCTATATTTTAAGCTCAGCTTATAATTAACTGGCTCACCGGGTTGAGTCCAAATTGCAGAGTAAGAATTTGAGTAATATTCTTTATCAAGCACGTTATTAATGTTCAGTTTTACCATCACATCTTCATTAACGTTGTAAGTTGCGAACAAATTCACCAACGTATACGAAGGTAAGTAATACGAAGGGTCTATGGTTTCGCCTAAGCGCTCCCCCTCATACTGAACAGCTATACCAACGCTTGCATTTAAATCGATTAAATCATTTAATTCTCTTTTAATACGCGCATTTGCACTGTGTTTAGGAATATTAAGTAAAGGGCTACCTTTTGGTAATTTTACCCACCAATCTGTATTAACCGTGTCGTTTGCTGTTTTTGCATCGGTGTAGGTATAGGCAAAATCAAATGACGTGCGCTCTGTAATATAACCGTGTAAATCAAACTCAACGCCTTCGCTAGTTACCTCGCCTAACGCCGTCGACACGCCTGCTTGCAAATCTGTGGTCAACATATTGCTTTTTTCGGCGCTAAATACTGTAAAGCTACCATTTAGGGTATCGGTGCTAAATTTAACACCCGCCTCAATAGAGGTTGTTGATTCTGGCTCAAATGCATCACCATTTATATCGTAACCACTGTTTGGCCTAAAACCTTCCGAGTAACTGCTGTAATACTGTATGTCGTCTGAGTAAGCATACACTAAGCCTACTCGTGGGCTAAATGTACTCTGATTGCTTTTAGACTGACTTTGATTAATGTGATTATCTATTTGCTGATCAAACCAATCATAACGACCGCCTACTTGTACTTTCCACTGCTCAGTGAGGTCGATTTGATCTTGAATATAAACCCCGTAACTGTGCTGTACTTCAGTGCTGTTAAATAAAAGTGAGCCTTCGGGTGCTGTTTGCCCATACTCGGGGTTATACATATTGATTGCATAGCGCGTATCTTCAAGCGTAGGGCGGTATCTGTACCAGAGTTTGTCAAAATCAAACTTGCTGGCATCTGCGCCAATTAATAAGTGATGGGTAAACCCAGCAGCAGTAACGCTACCACTTAGCTCAGTGCGCGCTGAGATGTTTTTAGTTTGAAAATCACGCTCGTTATGTTGCCGACTTAAGGTTTCGCCATCAGTAAAATAAAGCTGCCTGCTAGGGGCGAGTTCAGCATCACTCGATTCGCTTATAAATTTAGAATCGCTATAGCTAAGCCCATTTAAAAGTGACCATTCCCCTATTTGATGCTCAAAAGTCAGTTGATGAGAAATCGCATCAACCTCTGTTGGTTCATCGCTTGGCTCACCTAAAAACGTTTCAATAGGTAATGCGTCTATCTTCCCATCTAGAGCAACTATACCACGGTCAAACGTCACACTCTGATCAACATATTCTAGTTCATAATTTAATTTTGTTGTGTCGGATATTAACCAAAGAACTGAAGGTGTGATCACTGTTTTTTTATTTTCGTGGTAGTCTCTAAAACCCTCACCATCTTCAATTGCACCGTTTATTCTAAAAGCAACTTGATCATTAATTGCATTAGTGTAGTCGCCTTCAGCGCGATAACTTTGCCAGCTCCCTGCAGATACTTTCAAAGAGCCTTGTTCTTCAAACTGTGGCTTTTTAGTGATGATATTAATAGTACCGCCAGGCTCAGAACGGCCATAAAGAGCTGAGCCAGGCCCTTTCATCACTTCTACATAATCAATATTGCTAGTATCGCGGGTACCACTAAAACTTCGACCCGATGAAAAACCATTAATTAAAAAGCCTGAAGGAATATTCTCATCGCCTACTAACCCACGTATTGCAAAGCTTTCCCACAATCCACCAAAATCATTTTGTTCAGAAATACTCGGCGTTAAATCAAATATATCGGTGAGTGTAGTCACTCCTGCGTCATCGAGGTTTTCTGCTGATATAAACTCAATACTTTGTGGTTGCTCGCTTAAAGGCACATCGCCACGAAAAGCTTGTCTAACCCCCGAAACCGCTATTTTCTCAATGTTATCTGATGCTGAAGCTGCGTATACAGAAGGCGCTAAAATGGTACTTATAGCAATTGTTAGGGCTGATATTTGGTATCGATTTATTAAGTTCATTCTATCTCTTAGATATCATACAAGCTTAATCGGTTAAGTTTTCACTAAAAAATTTTTTAACTAGAGCCGATTAAACAAGCACGAAATGCAAATGGTAATAATTGTTATTTGCAATAATATACAAGCAGAATAAAAAGAGCTACCCTACAGCAACAAATTTTACAAAGTTATTAGGGGTTGTTTTTATTTTTGAGTTAAACGTATTCAACATCGAAAAATAAATACCTCCTTAAATTTAGAGAAAAAATGAAAATATTACCTTTCGCCTGCATGGCATTAGTCACTTCAATATCAAGCGCATACAGCGAACAAGCACAGGCTCATGCAATATGGTTTGCAGAGCGCTCATCACAGGTAGCCTTTATATATGGCGAAGGCGCACAAGATTTAGATACCGTAAAACGACAAAATAAAATTAAAAGCATTACTGGCTATAATAAAAACTGGCAACTAAAAAACGTAAAACTTATTGAATCAGGGCCTATGATGCTGCTAAGTGATAAAAGCGTTTATGCGGTTACTGGTATGCTCGATAATGGGTTGTGGAGTAAAACAAAAGAAGGTGAATGGTTTGCTAAAGGTCGAGATGAAATCCCCAATGCACTATTAAGCGAACATACTAAAAAGTACTCAGTACATTTGCGTGGCCCGCTTGCCCAAGTACCTGCACTTAAAAATCAGCAATTACAAATCCTACCTGTAGGTAACGAATTTTCAGATCAAAAAGGCGCAATAGTCAGCTACAGCATAACTTTCAATAGCAAAGCGGTTCAAGGCGCTAAAGTAATCAATGATTTAGTAAACGACCCAGATCAAGAGCCAATAGTTAGTAATGATGACGGCTTGGTCACATTGCCATTGCGTAACCAAGGCTTAAACGTAATAGCCGCAATCTACGACGAAAAAAGCACAAATTTAAATGTATTTGATAAAACAGAGCATTTAGCCACACTCTCATTTGTTTTACCCCATGCCGCAGAGTAAACGTTAAATACAGTCAAGTCAGCTCAATTCCTTACTCGCTGGCTGACTTTTCATTCTCAATTATCACTGTTTAGCCCTAAGCGGTGATAATTTAAAAAGTAGCCTTAAAAACCTAACTATTTAATAAAAAAGAACCCCCCCCAAAAAATCACACTTTTATTTATAAAATATTAATCATTAAAGTCGGGGAATTATAATAAATAAAGTTCATAACTCTCTCGTCTATCAAAAATAACATTATTAACCTGATTAAAAACCAACCTTTATTTATTAAATTTTTGTTCTACAGTTTATTAATTAGTGGTGCTACAACGAACCTGTTATTTTTCAAAGATACAAGTCGATAAATGGACTGCCAAAAGGAATTTAAAAATGATCTCAAATTTAAATCAGATTGGTTTCACTTCAATTAAAGCAAAATTATTAGCGAGTTTTAGTCTAATAATCGTCATGCTAATTGTTACTGCTGGGATTGGTATATATAACCTTTCCATAATGAATGATCAGATGAGTAAAATAATTAATGTTTCAGCTGAAAAAGTAAAACTGGCAGCTAGAGTCAATCAAGGCGCTTTAGCTGTATCTCGAGCTGAAAAAAATATAATTTTGGCAGACTCAAAAGCAGCCATGGATGAATACGCCGACTTCATAGCTCAAACGCGAGATGAAATGCTAGAGCGACGTGCAACTCTTCGCAATTTAGTCAATGACAACGGTAAACGTTTACTCGATGAATTTGCCGCGACATGGGATGAATATATTGAGGTAAATCTTCAAATTCGTGATCTAGCAAGAGCTGATTTAAACGACAAAGCAATAGTCTTATCTAAAAATGAAGGCAGGAGGCTAAACGATTTAGCCATTTCTCAAATGGCTAATTTAGTAAATGCAATCGAACAAGATATGGCAAATGACGAGTTAGAAGCTCAAGCACGGCACTCCTCTGCATATAGCTTAATGCTTGTCATTACCCTTACAGGCTTAATCGCAGGTATTGTTATTGCCATTTTTATCTCTTCGAGAATTACCGGCGCACTTAATCGCCTTTCACGTAGAATGAACGATATTGCCGATGGCGAAGGTGATTTAACCGTAACAGTCGACGATTCATCAAAAGATGAAACCGGCGACGTTGCCCGCGCATTTAATAAATTTGTTGCTAAAATTCGCACCACAATAACCTCAGTGGCATCTGAAACCACTCAGGTTGCATCAACTTCCGAAGAGCTTTCAATAGTTAGTAACACCACAAGTGCAGCAGTCAAAAAGCTGCATGATGAAACGCAACAAGTTGCCACCGCTATGACGCAAATGAATGCAACAATTCAAGACGTTGCAAATAGCGCAGAAAATGCAGCAAGTTCAGCAAGTGATTCAAATAATAATGCTAAAGCCGGTGAAAGCATGGTGAGCGAAACAGTTCACGCGGTTGATAACCTTACTAAAGAAATTAACCAATCCGCCTCTGCAATTGAAAAGCTACAAGCCGACAGCGAAAATATAAGTACCATATTAGATGTTATTAAAGGCGTATCTGAACAAACAAACTTATTGGCATTAAATGCCGCCATTGAAGCCGCAAGAGCGGGTGAGCAAGGCAGAGGTTTTGCAGTCGTTGCTGATGAAGTACGAACCTTAGCACAACGAACTAAAGAGTCGGCCACCAACATAGAACAAATGATCGATAAGTTTCAATCCGGAATATTAACCGCCATTGAGGTAATGACCAAAAGCCAACAACAAACAGACTTAGTTGTTGAAAAAGTGAGTAAAACAGGTGAAACCCTGCGAACAATCAATGACTACAGCAGCGCAATTAATGATATGAACGCGCAAATAGCCTCAGCCGCTGAACAACAAGCCGTGGTCGCAGATGAGATCAGCCGCAACGTTGTTAATATTAAACAAGTGACAGAGCAATCATCAGCTGCAACTGAGCAAACATCAACAGCAAGTAACGAAATGGCAATACTAGGCAATAACTTATTAAAACTGGTACAACAGTTTAAAGTGTAAATGCTGGGCTTCTCATGCTTTCAAGCTGAGTAGTGTTCGGCAGCAGGTTTAGCAGTACAAACCACTAAAAGCATAGGTAATAAAAGGAGCTCAAATTGCAGGCATGAATGACTTGTGGTCACCTGCAAACGAGCCCTTTTGACTGCTGCCGGTGAAGAGGTAAAAACTTACACAAGATTTTACCTCTCTTAAATTAAACTTTTAATTAGATTAGCTGCCCAACAAAGTTAACACTATTATGGGCTAAAATAGGAAACACTAAACTCCCTGTACGCTCTCTTAGCCAAAGTAAAATAAAGCCGTAGCCGCCTGTTAATAAAATAGCGGGGAAAGAAAAGTGCCACTCTCCACCATTAAACATAACCCCATGAACTAGTCCAAATAACACTACTAAGAGCAACCCTGCAATGTTAATTGACGCACCACCTAAACTATAGCGTTCAGATATAATTGCCAAAGATATACAAAATAAAAGAATCCCTCTAAACATTGGCTCCTCATCAAAGCCTGGTATTGTTGCCTGATAAAGTAAGGTTTCTAAATCGTAATTAGGTTCACCACTCCAAAAAAGTGATACAACTATCTGTAAAATGATAAACAAGCACATAACTGTAAAAGCGGGTTTTATAGAATTTCCATTTTACCTAAAAGTAAAACCTGCATCCGCAATACGAAAGTTAGCTTTAAATTTAACTAAAGCCAATAGTACGACTAACCAAAGGATTATTGCCGCTACTTTTCCAGACCAATTCCACGACATATCAGGAAAAAGCATATTCAAGGGGATAACCTTTCCACCTTTAAACAAAGCAAAAAAGTAGCAAACTAAAATACCTAACGAAATCAAAGACCACATTAGATTTAAATCAACTTTTTTAATTGCTCTTAATATCAAAACTAAAAGTAATATAACGCCGACATTTGCAAATAAACCTATAAATAGATCTTCCATGAATACCTCTTTTTTAAAGGCTATTTCTAGCACTTATTTTATTATTGTTTTAAGTAGTACCGAATACTAATCCTAAATTAGGTACTGTTAAACAATTAGTTATAGAAGAGGAGAGTGAAACGGGGTCAAACCCTAAAGGGAGCATTTTTACTAGTCAGTATGCGACTTAGTCAATATCAACTTCAAAGCGTAAAATATCACCAGGTTGGCAATCTAAGTATTTGCAAATAGCGTCGAGCGTTGTAAATCGTACAGCCTTTGCACGGCCCGATTTTAATACAGATAAATTTTGTGGGGTAATCCCAATTGCTTCGGCAAGCTCTGCCGACTTCATTTTACGCTTTGCGAGCATCACATCTAAATCAATTATTATTGCCATTAAATTACTAACTCTTGCTCTTGTTGCAGCTGTTGCGCCTGTTTCATTATCCATGCAATAACATAAATAATAAGACCAACTATAAAGCCTATGATATCGGTGTCTTGAATCACTACAGCTCGTTTAAGCTCACTACCTGAGAACATATTGAGCAGTGTTACCAACAACGCGGGATAAAAAGCCACAAATATAAATTGCAGTAATAATAAGCCACCAAGCCATTTAAAGCATTGAATATTCTTTAAGTTAAAAAACAATCCTTTACGGTAAAGCATAAACAAGCGAATTAAAATCAGATTTACAATAATGTATGGCAACATTTGCGGTAACGCTAACCACGTCATTGCATTAAAACTGTTTGCCGTTAATGTGCTTGCAGTACTTTTCCAAGAACCGGTAACTTCAAGCCCTATCCACAAGTGAGTACCGTTAGCTTGAGTAAAGTTTAAAACATCACTGCCATTAAGTAACAATACAACGGCGGTAATTAATAAAGTAGTTAGGGTCAAAAAAAGTAACGCTAATATTACGTTACTCATCATTACTATTCTTTTCATTTTAAGATTTCTTTGCTTTTAACTGCATTACTAATCGCTGATAATGTAGCTGTAACTTATCACCAGTCAATGCATTACCATGGTGCTTACCCTTTACAATATATAATTGCTTTTGCTTTGAAAGTGCATGTTGGTATAAAGTTTCAGCTAAAGCAGGAGGTGTTTGAGTATCATCTTCTCCGGTAATTATTAAAAGCGGAGCAGTAAATGATTCCACTACCTTTAAATTATCAACCCTAGCTAGCTCATCACTAAAATTAACCTCTACAAATGGCTTTACAAACCAAGGCATACGTTGCGATGTCATTTGCTTTACATTAGTAATACTTCCTTCAAGTACTAGCGCATCCGCGGGCCGCTCACTTGCAACATACCCTGCAATCATGCTGCCTAAAGAGTGTCCATGTAAAATAGTCGGAGTGCTTTTTAAATCTGTACGGGTTGCAACATAATCATAAACTGACAATGCATCACGCTTTAAGTTTTCAATTGTCGGCGTGCCCTCACTATTACCGTAACCTCGATGATCAACCATTAAGATATTTACATTCATTGGCAATATTTGTTGTGCAGGTTTACCTCCAGCAACGCTTACACGAAATTGATTACCACCAAAATAAATAACCGTTGCTTGCGCATCATCAACCTTTATCAAGGTGCCACTCAACGTCACATCGTCCAACCCATTTATAGTTATATCTTCTGTTGTCGCTGTTTGCTCAATTTTACGCAGCTTTGTAACCTGTATTTTTTGATCTGGGTTCAGAAAATTTGACTCTTCAATCGAAATTGTTGTGCATGCAGTTTGCAGCACAACTAACACTATAGTAGCAAGAGTAAGTAACTCGCGTTTCATTTTAAATTCCTTCTATTAAAAAATCACTATGACATTCAAAAACTAAAAAAACAATTAAAATTACCGTAAAACGATAACTTATTATTGCTTTATAATATTTAAATGTATTTTCAGCATTCCTTTCTATTATAAGATCGGGCTAAATTACAACGATGTCTAACTCGATATTGTGCCGCAATATAAGAATAAGTTCGCGAATAGCGAGGGCACAGCAGCCCCGTTTTAGCTGTCGTCACCACAAAGACAAAAAAGTTGAATAAGGTTTCTAATTTCTAAAGATGCGAGACGCATTCACATTATCTGTAATAGTAATCTCAAACATCTATTAGGGCATGCGCCCGCGCGCCAGCAAGCTAAACGCCCACAATAAATAACACATACTCTTGGTTTGTGAACGAGTAAGTATATTTGTGATTCGCTGGGTTTAGTTTCACTCAATCCAACCTACGTTTATACAATTAACATTAATCACCACGCACAAAAAAGCCGCTGCATTGCTGCAACGGCTTTTGTAGCTTTAACAAAAATTAGTCTCTGTAGGTCTCAACCGGAGCGTATGTAAATACTAAATTGCAGTAGTCGTACACGTTACAAATACCGATTAGGGTTACTCTCATTTGTTTTTGTGACTAAAGTTTTTTAAGTACTCCATTTGCTTTTTCTGCCGTCTTTTAAGCCTTTTAATAACATTAACACTCACCTTTAAATACTTACTTTTAAAAAGTAGCAATATAAATGAATTAAAAATCATAAATAAAAATGAAAGCTCTAAACCATTAAATAAACGTTCATTTTTTTGCTCAAATATTAAACCTAAAATATAAACTAGAGACACAGCTATAGAGCACCCAGCAACTAAGCGGTAAACTTTAATAACCCAGCTTCTACCTGTAGATATGAGCGCCCCAAGAAAGATAAACACACATATGCCAATAAAAAAACCGATAACCCTAGGCCCAAGTTCATTTATAGCATCGTAAGGCCAAAGCATAACTAACATTGTAAATGCTAATGATGAGTAGCTAATAACGCTTGATACAATAGCTAAAGCACAGACTAAACTGTACTTTAATTTTAATATTGAATGACTCTGTAAGCTAGTAGCTCTCATTTCACTGACCATCACCTAAAGCCATTATTCAAATAATACAGATGAAAACATTAATAGTGCGCAAAGCATAAAAATTACAAAATATACTTTAAATAATCTCGAGACGTGAGCTGGTACCTTGTTTCTATCACTTAATAAATTATACCGTTTTGCATACCAATCAAATAAAAATACACTGCCATAATGAAGTAAACCATGAAGCGCCATAAAAATATTTAGGGAATAGTAGCGATTTCCATGCTCTAAAATATCTTCAACCGTTCTGAGCTTTTTTGCTTTTAAATAAAAAGCTAAAGGTAAAAGAATGATAAAAATAACACTTAAGCCAACACCAAAAAATATCAAATCCATTATTTAATCAACAAAAAAGAAAAGCAGTTAATCTAAACAAAGTAGGCCATTAAGCATGCTAATAAAAACATAAGGCTAAATGTTATAAACAAAATATAATAAAGCTTAAACCACATCTGCAAATTTTTGGGTACCTTTTCTCTCTCCTCTATTACCTTATAACGCCTAGCATACCAATCGAATAGAAATATAGAACCGTAGTGCAATGCTCCGCTACCAGCAGTTATGATATTTAATGAGTAAAAACGATTTCCATCATCTAGAACATCCTCTACCAACCGTGTTTTTTTATCTTTTATAGCTATTAAAATTGGTAATATTATAAAAAAGAAAAGACCCGCAGATGTAAGAAACAGAGTTAAAAACCACAACTTAATAGGCTCCATTAATTTTCAACAACCTCATATATTAACTCGCCTGCAACCCCTCCAGAATAACCTCCAACAGAGCCACCTAGAACACCGCCTGCTCCGCCCGCAACAATACCACACCATAAAAGACTCGTTCCTCCGGATGGTAAACCAAAAACTACATTACATAATGAATAGCCTCCAAGATAGCCTAACCCAGCACCACCTAAAACAGCACCTCCAGCCTTACCTGTCTCAACATACTTGGCCTTGGTACAAGCTTGCTCATTTCCTTCTGTACATGCTTTTATGATATTTGCACTGGCCTCGACACCTGTCAGCGCAATTCCAACATACCCAACTCTTTTTAGGTTTTTGGCCATATTGGCTACAGTTTTGTAGTTTTGGGCAAATTCAGGAATACTTTTAGCCACCCCTCCTTGTTGTTGCCAATGATGTATCATGCTTTTAGAGCTTAATCCTAAATTTCGTCTTATATCACCCGCCACTAAACTTCCGCCAAAGGCAGGTTGAGCAAAGCGACTTAGAGCCGTATCTAAGCGAGTAAAAAGAAGTTTGCGTCTATGAAAAAACTGTTGATTATTTAAGTTACCATGCGCATTGTATTGATTAACGTATGTCTTTTCTAATTCCTTTAAAATCGCTTTAACTTGCCCAACATGTGAGTTCCATGAGTTGTTAGCAACACCTAAATACAACCCATTATACTTAGCGACGTTACTAAGTAGCTCATAACGTTTAGAAAGTATTTCTTTTTCATGCTCATCAAGCTCTCTTAGCTTTTTATCTACATCAAGGGCTGAAGCTTGAAATTGCTGTTCTAGCTCAGTGCATTCCATTGTATTGATTGGAGATATCAATACGATCTGCCCAGGTTTTGCATAGCCATCAACAATGTGTGAGTTTACAAATTTAAAGTGTTTGAATGTCTTTTCAGAGGGGGTGTTATAGAGTGCGATTATTAAAGCATCGATACTCATTCGCTTTTCTACAATATGAATAGCGTAGTCGTTTGGTACTAAGAATTGGTTAGTCATGTCCGCTCCTTGCGTTATTAATTTTCCCTAAAAAAGCATACTACAGCATGTAGTAATTTGTGCTGTCTCAATGCTTACATATATTGAAAAGTGAATCAATAAAACATTTCTAAGCTCATGAGAAGTACAATTTATAAAAAACTATATTAACTTAAAAAAAGTGGATGAAAGCGCTTCACTGTCATTAAACAATATAATGCACTTCAATATTAAATCGAAGGCTTGCTTGCTCAATGCAATATAAAAAATATTTAAAGCTGTCATCACTCAAAATGAATCGCCCCGTGTTTGCCAGAGACTCAATAACTTGAGAAACTGGAACTATGAAAAAATCAAATCGCTATACATCAGAATTTCGTGAACGTGCAATTAGGCTTGTTACCACACAACAGCATGAATACCCTTCTCTTTGGGCTGCGCTAGTATCGATTTCAGATAAACTGGGATGTACCCCAGAAACACTTAGAGCATGGGTCAAGA